>Ga0302250_1000049_pt1 | contig 217043 bp, 185 predicted proteins | sample AAG_RA_Asp_MG_FD_193536 | JGI IMG/M metagenome (GOLD analysis project Ga0302250, IMG submission 193536) | Enriched activated sludge microbial communities from anaerobic digester in WTTP, New Holstein, Wisconsin, United States - AAG_RA_Asp | ecosystem: Engineered > Bioreactor > Anaerobic >... | reverse complement strand
CCAGCCCCTGGAGGGCATGGATCAGCAGATCCTGTAGATCGGCAACCTCCTCGTTCTTGCCGCATACCCCGGCGATGTTGCATCCGATCCCCTTGGCCGTCTGTTCACACTGGTTACAAAACATGGCACTCCTCCTTGTTTGGTTGTGTTGCTCTCTTCGTCCCTCTTGGCCGACCGCGGCTTGTTGCCGCTGGTTCTATGGTAAGGGTTTTCTGCTCTCTCTCAATGAAATAATGGGCAAAAAAACAAAAACAGCGGCGGTGACATGGTCTTCACCGCCAAAAATCCGGATATTTGCGTGTTTTGGGAATATTGTTGATCAGCAGGGCGATGATCAGCATGATGCAGGCGCCCACAGCGGCCGGCATGACTACATAGAGATAGCCCAGCCGATGGACGCTGTCGCCGCCGATCACCGCGATCAGGGCGGTGGCGCCGCCAGGTGGATGCAGGGTCCGGGTGAGATGCATGAGGGCGATCGAGGTGGACACTGCAACCGCCGCCGCCAGCCAAGGCGTGCCGCCGAGCAGTTTATAAGCGGTCACACCGATAAGCGCCGACAGCACATGGCCGCCGAGCAGGTTGCGCGGCTGCGCCAGGGGGCTGCGGACAGCGCCGTAGATGAGCACGGCCGAAGCGCCGAACGAGCCGATGAGCAGGGTCAATCCCTGCGGATCGACAAGCCGGTGGTGCACAAGGGCCACCACCGCGATGCCGAGAAAACTACCGATCCATGACCAGCATACCTCGCCCAGGCTCACCCGGGGCGGGTTTTGCCCCTTGTTGCCGCGCATTTTGTGCAGATAGTTCATGGCGATCCTCTAGCGGGTGAGACAGTAGGATTGGACGAGATCGGTGCGGGTGACGATCCCGATGGGCCGTCCTTCGGCATCGACAATCGGCAGGCGGTTGATCCGCCGGTCGACGAACAGGGCGGCGATGGCGCCCATGGTGATTTCCAGCCCGGCGGTAATCGCTGGCGCGGTCATGATTTCGCGCACGCAATGGTTGCGCAGTGACATGGCCATGCAGCCCTTATGGGTCAGGCAGTGGGCGACAATCTGCATGAAGGTCAAGGGCGTCCCCATCCCCATCCTCGCAAGAAAATCCTTCTCCGAAAGCACGCCGGCCACCTTGCCCTCGGCATTGACCACCGGGGCACCGGAAAAGCCCTTGTCCGCCAGAAAGGTGGCCGCTTGGATCAGGTCCATGTCCTCGCTCACACACTGGGCTGGACAGACCATGATGTCCTGGGCGCGCAACGACTCCCTGAGCCGCCGCAGCGCATGGTTGTAGGCGACCTGAAAAACCTCGCGAAAATCCCCGGTGCTGATGTCGATGTAGCCCTGGATCTCTTTCATGGCGGCGAGCACGTCGGCATCGGCCAGCTCGATGGTGGTGCAGCAGGCTGCGGGTGGATGACTCATGGGCAGTTCCTCGATTGCGGTGGTGGGATGGTAGGTTCCATATCCTGTTCGAGTTGGACACAGGATGCGGTCTTGGTACCGCGTAACGGGGCGCTTGCAATTGACCTAGGTCAATTTTTCAGCAAATTTGTGGAGCCGGCGCGATCTGGCGGCCTCTCCGAGCCTCCGGCAGCGGGTGTTCAGAGGGGTGCCCGAAGCCGCAGAATCGATCGGGATGAGCATTGTATCCCTGTGGCCGCCGGCGCGACAAGGCGCGTTTAAGGGATGGTGCGGAGAAAGACCTGCTGGTAAAGATGGCGATACCGTTGCTTGCTGTTGGCGTCCAACCATCGTTCATAGGCCTGCCGATATCGTTCGCTGGGTCGCTCCTGGATAAGGATGGCGTTGATTTTGTCGATAACCGCCTTTCCCCATTCGGTTTTTGCACATCCCACGGCGCACATCCAGCCCTCGTACCCCTGTTGATTTTCCTCGATCAGCAGGGTGGCGAGCTGTTCCCGCAGTCCGAGCTGTTCCGCCTGGTACAGGGCCTCGTCGGGCAGACCGATCAGACCGTCGAGGCGATCGCGCATCAGCATGGCGAAGAAATTGGGCGGAAGTTTCTGCCCCGTGAAGAGCAGCAGATTCTCCCTCTGGCCATGGGCCTTGAGCACAGCATCGACGCTGGTGCCATAGGACCGGTCCTTGCTGAATCCAATAGCCAGATCCGGATTGCCGAGCACGGCATCAAGGCTGATGCGCGATCCGCCGCCGAACCGCGCCAGTTTGTCCTTGCGGACGATCAGCGCCGCAGGCATGGTCAAAAAGGTGGGAATGGAAAAATGCATGAACGCTTCGCGCTCTGGGGTCCGGTAAAGCCCGACCATGCAGACGTGTTCGCCCTTCTCGAAGGCGCTGAAACGACGGATCGCGTTGGTGACCATTTCCTGGTGGTCATACTCGGGCAGACGTTGTCGAAGGATCGCGCTGACCACGTCGCCGTAGCCTTGGTTGCGGTCTATTCCTTCCTGGATGAGAAAGGGCGGCATGTCGACTTCCATCCAGGTGATCGTGTCCCGGGCACCGGCTGGAAAGGGCAGGGCGAAGACAAGGGCGACGAGCGTCATGGCGAGAAGGTTGGCGGCTCGCCACGACACCCATGGGCAAAACCGGCTGGCGGAGGTCCGCTGGCCAACGGTTCGCATCCCGCAGGCGCAGCTTTCCAGGGGATGGCGCGGAAGCCGGGCGCTGCGAACCGGCAGGCAATGATTATCGATGCCGGCCACCGCCCCGTCGGTCATCGCCCCGCCGGTCATGATCATGACGTTTGCCGTTGTCCCGGTATTCCTTGTGCACATAGACCTTTTTGGGCGGTTTGTGCTTGTATTTCTTGTATTCGTAGTATCGCGGCTCGTGAACGATGACCGGCGGCGGGGGCGCAACCACTCGGCGAGGATGGTACTGGCGGTGGCGCGGCACATACACCTCGTTGTACCAGCCGTCGTCAATGAAATAGACCGGCCGGCCGCAGGCGCCATAGCGGTCGCAGTACCTGTACCACTGTTTGACATGACCGGGCGGCACCCGCAGGTAGATCGGCGGATACCAGGTGGTGACCCGCCGGACAACGATCGGTTCCTCATAGATCAGCCGGGGGGCGGGATAGCCGCCGATATCGATGCGGCCGTAGAACCCTGGTTCGCCCACGCTGATGGAAACACCGGCATGGACCGTTCCCACCATCGTCATCAACTGGATGATCGCACAAAAAAGGATTGCCAATACTACGTTCATGATGCTCTCCCTGACGGCAATGCCGTCAATGGTGTTGATCTCGGGTCCCGGCAGTCTGCGGGAGACAAGGGCTTCCGCGAGGTGCCGCCTGCGAACATCAAGCGGCGCGGGACGGCAGGTGACTCTCCCCTGCGGCTCCGTTTGGTTCATGAAACAACTCGTTGAAAACGAGTGATTGAAAAGTGAATATAGTCCATCTCCCACCCGTCGCATAGGAAAAACGGCGGGGAACGGCGGGCCGCGGCGGTCAGTGGCCGGATGTGGTATTGGCCTCGCACGACGTTTGCCGACCTTCGTCCTTGGCCGGCTGGGCTGCCTGTGGTATAGAACACCGCCTGGACAATGGGGAAGCAGTTGACAAGGGGCGATACGCACAACCAAGGAGAACGTCTATGGAAATAACAAAGATTGTGGTGACCGACCTGATCATGGCCGGCGGTCTGTTCGCGGAAGAGGGGTATGACGTCGAGCAGAGCGCCGACAATCTGGCCGATCTCAAGGGGCAGATTATTGTTGGGTTCCTCGAAGAGGTCTATCCCGGCGTGGAAGTCTACGCCGACATCGCCATCCAGCGGAAAGCGGGACAGACGCGTCCCTTGGAAGTGCTGGCCTATTCCGAGACCAAGGAGATCGTGCCGAGTGTTTCCGCAGCTCTTCGGGAGCAGCTGGAGCGGCGTATTGCCGAGGCTTCGGCCGATCTGGCCTGGGCCGTGCGTCAGGAATAGCCGGCAGGAGGCGCGTGGCCCAGGCTGAACGGAGGCCTTCCGTTCGTGGGAGGACCGTCAAAATTCAAATCCGATCTTGGTGGTGATCCCGTATCCTTCGTCCTCGCCCATCCCCTTATCGGTCGAATATTCCTTGTCGAGGTAATATTCGAGGGTAAAGGTGGTGGTGTCGCGCAGCACCATGGACGCCCTGGTTTTGTACCGTTCCTCGGGAAGATACAGTTGTAGTGCGTCCGATGACTTCAGATAGCCGACGGCCAGGGTTGTCTCCCTGTGCAGCAATTCGGTGGAATACGCCAGTTCGCTGTTCCAGGCAATGGGGTCGGTTTCGCCATTGGTCACGGCCAAATCCGCCGGTCCGACCTCGGAATCGATGGCCCGCAGGTAGCCGCCGGTCAGGGTGAAATCGCGGTAACTCGCTCCAAGGGTGAGATTGACTCCGGACACGCTGTCGGTGGTGTCGTCATCCCCAATCAGGGCCATTCCCTTGGTGTCGGCGATATCCTGAATCCAGGTGACGCCGGCATTGACCGTGGATTTGTCATCCATTCGGTAACGATAGGCAAAGGGCGACTCGGTCCTGCCGCCGGTGCCGCTGTCGGCATGGACAGCCGAGGACCGACTGGGGTTACCGCTTTCCAGGAGGGAAGTGGTCAGTGACGGCGACACATCGTCCGCGCTCAGCCGCAGGGGACCCGGAACCAGCGGCGAGAAAAAATTACCGTAAAAGGGGTCGTATGTCCCGACGTCGAGGTCGAGTGGTTGGATCTCGATGACATTTTGCCAGGAATCGACCCATTGCGCCCAATAAACCTCGCCGCGTTCGATCCGGTCACCTCCCAATTGGGCCCAGACCCACAACAGCCGCTTGTCGGTAAACAGACAACCAAAGTGCGCCAGATCAAAGGGGCTGGCTTCAATATCCCCGGCAATGGTCCGTGCCAGGCTGTCATCCAGGAGTTGCTGGCCGAGAAGAACAAAGGGGCTGATGGTGTTTCCACCTCTTTTTTTGGCGGAATGGGCACGGGGTTGCTTCGGGGAGCCGGTGCCGCGCTTATGGCGCGCATTGCCGACCTGTTGCTCTTTCCCTGTCGCGGTCGCGGCCAGCGAGGGACAGGGGAGGAGAAGGCACAACAACCCGGCGATGGTTGTCGCGGCCAGGATGTGATGCGGTCGGATGGCCATCAACGTTCGACAGGGAGTGGGTGTGGGACGACAACAAGGAGCCGCGTCCAAGGTGGCATGCTCATAACGCAGTAAAATATAAACATGACGACCAGAATGCAAGCTATCCCATGCATGCTCCTGTCCGCCGATTTTTGCGGACGGTCTTGATCCGCGTGTTGAAAGCGTATCTCCGGCGCGGCGGCGATCTTCTTCCGGATTTTGTTGCCTTTCAGACCGCTCAGCGGGACTTCCTGGCGTTATGGGGTAGCCAAATGTATCAAGTTGCTGTATGGAACGAGAGCAAGTATTTTGCATGACCATAAGGCCCATGATGAACGAGCAGACACAACTCAGTGCCAGCCAGGAAGATTACCTGGAGGCTGTGTACCATATCGCCAGCGAAAAAAAGGTGGCCCGCGCCAAGGACATCGCCAAACGGCTCGATGTTCGCGCCTCCTCGGTGACCAACGCGCTGCGCGTCCTCTCCTCGCTCGGCCTGATCAATTACGCGCCCTATGACCTGATCACCCTGACCGATGCCGGGTTGACGGCGGCCAGGGAAATTGTCGGCCGGCACGAGGCCTTGGCCAATTTCTTGGTCATCGTCTTGGGGGTCGATCCGGTCGAGGCCGATCAGGCTGCCTGCAAGATGGAACATTCGGTGCCCAAACCCATTGTCAATCGCTTGATTCAGTATGCCGAATACATCAGCCACTGTCCGCGTGGCGGCATCACCTGGGATTCGGGATTCGGCTACTACTGCAAAACAGGCTGCGCCCCCGGTCAGTGCGAGCGCTCGCGACCCGGCGTTGTTCCGTCCCACCCCAAGCCTCCGGATGGCAAACCAACCTGAAGGCCGCTGGAACGCCTGCCTGCTCTGCCTGTTGATCCTGGCCGGCATGCTGGTGCATGGCTGCGACGACGACCACCACAACAATCTCAAAGAAAATTCTCCCGCAAAACAAATCAGTATGGATCATCCTGAAATCATGCAACTCCTGTTTCGCCCGATTCAGGTGGCGAAAAACACCCCACCCGAAGGGGCAATCGACATCGACGTGCCGGTCGCCGACGGCGTCACCATTGCCTGCCGGCTGTATGGCCACGCCCCTTCGTCCTCGACCCTGATCTTTTTTCACGGCAACGGCGAAATCATTCCCGATTACGATGAAATTGGCCCCTCTTACGTCCGCGAGGGGCTCAATTTCCTGGTCGCCGAGTATCGCGGCTACGGCTGGAGCACCGGCACCCCCCTGACCAGCACCCTGCTGCCGGACAGCAATGCGGTGTTTCTCTTTTTGACACAATGGCTCAAACAGCAGGGCTACACCGGCGCTCTGTTTGTCATGGGCCGTTCCCTGGGAAGCGCCAGTGCCATCGACGTGGCGGTCAATCACAGCGACGAGCTCACCGGGCTGATCATCGAATCCGGTTTTGCCAAAACCCTGCCGCTGGCCAAAATGCTGGGGGTCGATCTGGCGGTCATGGGCATCACCGAGGAGCAGGGGTTCAACAACAGCGGCAAGATCGCCCGGTTCACCAAGCCCACCTTCATCCTCCACGGCCAGTACGACCAGCTGATCCCCCTGTGGCAGGCCGAAACCCTGCAGGCGGAGAGCGGCGCCAAAAACAAGGAGTTGCAGATCGTGCCGGGCGCGGACCACAATTCGCTCATTGCCGTGGCCGGGCCGCTCTACTTCCAGGCGATTCGTAAATTCGTCGACAAGGCCGCCGGCACCGCCCCGGACTGGCGTGAGCGGCGGCGGCAGTTCAAGGCGCAGCAGGCCGCACGCCAGGCGCAACAGGCCGCCGGAAATACGCCATGACCAGCAAACGGACCGATTACCTGTCCTGGGACGAATACTTCATGGCCGTGGCCATCCTTTCCGGCCACCGGTCCAAGGACCCCAACACCCAGGTGGGGGCCTGCGTGGCCAACAGCCAGAACAAGATCGTCGGCGTCGGCTACAACGGCTTTCCCTGGGGCTGCTCGGACGACGAACTGCCCTGGTCCCGGGAAGGCAGCTATCTGGATACCAAGTATCCCTATGTGTGCCATGCCGAACTCAACGCGGTGCTCAACTCGATCACCTACGACTTGCGCGATTGCCGGCTGTATGTGGCTCTTTTTCCGTGCAACGAGTGCACCAAGGTCATTATTCAGGCCGGCATCCGCGAGATAATCTATCTTTCCGACAAGTACAAGGAGAGCGATTCGGTGCTGGCGTCGAAGATCATGTTGGACAAATCCAACACCACCTATCGCCAATTTTTTCCGTCGCGGGATTCGGTGCTGCTCAAATTCAGCGTCGACTGATATTGCCGACTGCGGCGCGATCCTTGTCCGGATGCGCCGCCACGGCCCCGACGTACCGTACCCGCCATTTTTTTGTCAATATCAACCAAGGAACCGAATGCAATTTGAACAACTGGCTCTGCCAGAACCCCTCGGCAAGGGTATTGCCGAAGCAGGATTCACCGAATGTACGCCCATCCAGGAACTGACCCTTCCCCTCACCCTCGGCGGCAAGGACGTGGCCGGCCGCGGCCAGACCGGCACCGGCAAGACCGCCGCCTTTCTCATCACCCTGTTTGACCGGCTGCTGAAAAACAATCCGCCCGCAAGCCCGAATCCTCGCGCCCTGATCCTGGCCCCGACCCGCGAGCTGGTGGTGCAGATCCATCAGGATGCGCTGCTATTGGGCAAGCACTGCGGCTTTTCCATCCAGGCGGCGTACGGCGGGGTGGACTACAACAAACAGCGCGAGGCCCTGCGCACCGGGGTCGATGTCCTGATCGGCACCCCCGGTCGGTTGATCGATTTTCTCAAACAGAAGATCTACACCCTTGCTGATATCGAGATGCTGGTCATCGACGAGGCCGATCGCATGTTCGACCTGGGGTTCATCGGCGACCTGCGCTTTCTCCTCCGCCGGCTGCCGGCCTTTGACAAGCGCCAAAATCTGATGTTCTCCGCCACCCTCAACCATCGGGTGATGGAACTGGCCTACGAGTTCATGAACATGCCCGAGAAGGTCAGTGTCAGCGGCGACAGCATGACCGCGGACAAGATCGAGGAGATTCTCTTCCACGTTTCCAGCAAGGAGAAGTTTCCTCTCCTGCTCGGCTTGCTGCGTCGCGAGGGCATGGAACGGACCATGATTTTCGTCAACACCAAGCGCGAGGGCGAGCGGCTGCAGGCCCGGTTGATGGCCAACGACCACCCCTGCCGCCTGATCTCCGGCGATGTGGCCCAGGAAAAACGTTTGCGGATCATGCGCGATTTCAAGGCGGGCAAGCTGCCGATGCTGATCGCCACCGACGTGGCCTCGCGCGGGCTGCACATCGAGGGGGTGTCGCATGTGATCAACTACGATTTGCCCGAGGACTGCGAGGACTACGTGCACCGCATCGGCCGCACGGCCCGGGCAGGAGCCGAAGGCAAGGCCATCTCCCTGGCCGACGAGACCGGGGTGCTTTCCCTGGAAGCCATCGAGGAATACATCGGCCACCCGATCCCCACCGAGTGGGCCGAGGACGAACTGTTTGTCATCGACTACAAGCATCCACCGAGAACGGCTCGCAGAAACACGAAACCCGTGAACACGACGCCCAGGGGAGGGAAGGCCCGCTCGGGCAGGCGGCGTTGAGCGGACAGGACAAGGCCGCGCTGAAGCACGAGGTGCACGACTCCTGTTCACATCCATCCTGAAAGGCCTGTGAACAGGATCAGGCGCACGACCACACATCCCCCCATCCCCTTAACGCACAGGAGGCCTGGATGTCCGTTTTGAAAGATCCCAGAGTGTTTTTTGCAGCGGAGCGGACGTTGCTGGCCTGGACCCGCACCTCGCTCACCCTGATGGCCTTTGGTTTCGTGGTGGAACGGTTCGGACTCTTCCTCACCACGATCCTGCCCCGGTCCGAGGAAACGTTTCAGCGCGACCTCTCGTTTTGGATCGGCCTTTCGTTCATCCTCCTCGGCTCGTTGACCTCTGCCATGGCGGTCTGGCAGTACAGGAAAATCCTGCGGACACTTAATCCCGAAGAAATTCCGACCGGCTATCTGACCAGTCTGGGCGCCTGGGCCAACCAGATCGTGGCCGTCCTCGGTCTGGCCCTGACCGTGTATCTCTTCCGGGGTTCAATGGTATGATTTTCACACCGGGAATTTTTCAAGGCCGAAGAGGTTGAAGGGAAACCCACTCACCTGCCGACTCGTGTGAGCCTGGCGCATGACCGGAGAGCTTCCATGGTTATTGAATGCCCGTTGTCGGGCGTGATTGCCCGCTGGTTTGCAGGGTCAGAGCGAGCGTCGGCCCACAAGTACAGCTGGCCCAAGATCATGAACACCCGCCACGGGCATGTGCAGGGTTTCAATGCCCGGGCGATGATGTGACGGTGGCCCAACGCTGTTCGGAGCTTTATGCGGGAGGTTCGTTAGTCTCTTCAAAGATGAAACCATACCACGGCCGCCTGTTCATATAACCAAGCGAATAGCATTCCATCTTCTGTTCCGCGTGTTTTCGCGCCATGTACTCCATCCATGCCGATGCCTGCAATCGGCTCGGAAACGGCCCTACCTCGACGATGGGGCGATGGGCTATGCCTTTCTTGTCCAAAAACCTGTTGATTTCCGTCATTTCTTGATAGATGGCCGCTTGCATGCCGCGTTGTTCCTTGCGTGTCGTCCGTTGCTGTTGATGAACATGCCCCTTGACGTCGGTCAAAGGGAAGAATAATCGTTGGTCTCTTGCTGCGGTGCGTGTGCGCATGGCCGGCTCTACAGCCGTGCGTACATGCGCGTCGCCCTCTTGTTCCCGCTCTTGTCGAGAACGGTTCCCTGAGATGCGCTGGCTTGTTTTGCCGGCATGACCGGTTCTGCCTGTTTGTTGCCGGTCAAATCAGCGCAGTGGAAAAAGAGATACCAATCATCCCGCTGCGCGTGCGCCGGTTTCTTTTTCCCTTCCGTGGATGAAGGGCCACCAAACAGACGACCCGCCATCCGCCCGGCGACGGTCACTCCATGAATCAGGCAAAGGAGCAGGATGGATCCGGTGAAGAACATATTCGCTTCCATTGTTTCCTCCTTACGGCTGAAAAGCGTTCTTCTTGAGAGGAAACGAGGCCGGTAACCTTATAGAGGATCGCGTACCCCGTTTTTCCCTAATCGTTTCACCACTAAAGTCGGCAAGGGCGAAATGGCGGCCACCCGTTCCACCACGCTGCCCATGAGCAGGGTCCCCAAAGCCGTTCGACCGTAGGTGCCCAGAACAATCAGATCGATGTGATGCTTCTCGCCGTATTTGACGATTTTATCGTACGGCGCACCATGGACGATTTCGGTGGTCACCTTCACGCCCAGGCGTTCGCCCTGGCCGGCAAGGGTTTGAAGAGGCGGAAAACTCCGTCTTCGCGCCTCTTCCAGAACGCCGTAGAGAAAGCTTCGCTCCAGGGGGATGTCCAGCACGGTCAGGGCATGGACCTCGCCGCCAAAGGCCAGGGCTAATTCCAGGGCCCGTTGTCCGGCTTCCATGCTGTAGCGGGAACCGTCGATTCCGACCAGGATCCGGGAGAAGTTGATCGCCGAATGTTCCGGAATCATCAGGACATCGCAGGGGCTGCATCCAATCACCTTGGCGGTGGTTCTTCCCAGGAAGACCCGTTCCAGCGTTGATCGTTTGGGGTAGCCCATCAGCACCAGCCCCGCGTTTTCCTGCTCCGCCGCATGCACGATCTCCTCGGTCGGATCGCCGATGGCGTGCAGGGTGCGCAACGGCTGTCCGGCGGTCAACGCCTCCTGCCTGGCGTCTTCCAGGCACTGGATGAACGGCTGGCTGAGCTGCTGGTCGGCGTTGGTGATTTTCCACCGATGCATGTTGCCCTCGTATCGGGGCGTCACCGAGATGGCGATCAGTTGTGCTTTGAGAAAAAGGGCCAGGCGCAGCGCCTGCTGAAATACCGCCTGGCTTGATTTGCCCGGGTCCAGGGCGACAAGGATGGTGCTGATGCCTTCGGTCATGGCGGTTTCCTCCCGGAGCTGATGATTACCCGTTGGCGGCGATCCTTTCCAATCGCCTTGCCTTGAACAGGCTGGACAGGATGATCGACGCCCCCACCAGCAAGGCAAAACACATGATGGCAAAACTGAGTTGGGTCATCAGCTTGACCGCGCCATCGCTCAACAGGACCAGATGCAGTTCGTTGAGATACTTGGGGATGGCGAAAAACCGGCTGACCGCGACGATGAGCATGATCGTGGCCATCACGTATTTGATCATGTATTCCTTGACATAGGTGGTACCGATCGCACCCAGCTGGACGCCAAACAGCGAGCCGGCAAGGATGATCATCACTAGGCGGATGTCGACCATGCCGTAATAGGCCCAAATCAGGGTGCCGCCCAATCCCATGACAAAGGCGATGACCAGCTCGGTGGCCGAGGCGACGATACTGGTGGCGCCGATGATGTACATCAACCCCGGCACGCCGATGAAGCCGCCGACGGCGATGGTGGCCGCCAACATGCCGGTGGCCACGGCGACCGGCACCAGGAACCAGAGACTGATGCGCAGATTGGCGGTCTTGAGGGTGAGCATCGGCCACAGTTCGATCCGCTGCAGACGCTTGGCCAGGGAGGGGACGCTTTCGCTTGTCCCGCCAGCGCGCTTCATCGTGATGGCGTCGCGCATGACAAAGGAACCGACCGTCACCAGCACCAGCACAAAGATGAAGCTGACATACAGGTTGGAGCCTGCCTGCCCCCATCTGTCGAGAATGTATTTTTGCACCATGATGCCCGCCTGGACACCGATTTCCGCGAAAACGCCCATGATGAGTCCGAGCTTGATATCCACCTGGCCGTATTTGTAGCGCTTGATGGCGCCGACCAGGGCCTTGGGGAATTTGTGGCACATGTTGCTGGCCACGGCCACGGTTCCGGGAACTCCGAGGCTCATCATGCCGGGAGTCAGCACAAAGGCCCCGCCGGAGCCGATGAACCCGCTGACCAGGCCGCCGATGAACCCGACCAGGAAAAGAAAGGTGATCGTGTAGACGTTGAGATCGATGAACTGTATGACTTCACTGACTGGGCCGTGCATAGTGTCCTCCTGTGGGCTGTTGTGACTGCATGTGGTGTGTTAGGCGTTCCATCCCGCTGCCCAGGGTCTCAGGCATTCAGCTGCAGCCGAGGCCGGGTATCCGGACGAGGGGCAACGACCGGCTCCGTGAGCGGACGGTCCTGCTCCACCCGCGGCGCGGCGGTTTTCCTGGAGGCTTCGATCCCGAGTGCCGACCAGAAGGCGCTGGTGAAGTTGCCGTGGAAAAAGGACACCGCAAAGACCGTTGCCACCGGCAGCACCGCGAACAAACCACCCTTGGCGAAATAGGTCATTACAACATCCTGGTTGGCAAACACAGCCGCGTACAATCCCGTTGTCAGGGTGCCAAAAAGGAAACAATTCTTCACGTGCCGTTTTCTGCTGGTGGTGGACATAGCTGTTACTCCTTTGTTGTTGGGGGGATGAATAAGGGTCCTCTTGCGCTGACCTTGGTTGGTTGTGATGACAGGAAAAACAGGAACCGGAGAATGTTTGGCGACCTCGCCCAGGCGGATGCCCTTGTCGATGATGACGAATTCGATCCGTTTCTTGGCGTGGCAGAGCCGGCTGACGACGACGCCCACCTTGCCCTCCTCGCGGAGATGCTCGATGGCCACTTTCTTGGTCTTTGCCTTGCCGCGAAACAGAGCCGTGCTCTCTTCCATGGCCGCAGCGAACAGCCGACAGCGTCTACCGCTGTCCTTGTAAAAGGGAAGGGTGTCGACATGGACCGTGACAATGCCGTAGCCCAGCCGATAGGCCACATTGAGGGCATAGTCCATGACATGCTCGGACAGGTGTCCGTTGCGCGTCACCACGAGAATGTAAGGCCGATCCTGATGGTGCTCGACCCGGTGGTCGAGGAGGGGCGGGGAGGAGGCTGACGGATCACGCCTCTCTATGGCAACCATGTTTCGCCTCCCAGCGGATTGTTTCTCAAGAGTTGAATGGGTTCTGCCCTGCTATACCAAGAACCGTGCCATTGGGTGTTTTTTGCATATCATCCTGATGTGACAATATTTTTTTCTTGTTGTCGATCGGGCGGCCAGGACGACGATTGTTGCAAAAAGAAACACTGGTCCGACAATAGACTATTGAGGCCGTCTGGAGTGTTGCATTGTGCAACTTTTGCTTTGCTGGGCTGCAACAGGGGCGGGTGCAAGGACGTCCTTGGCAGGGGGTGTCAAGGGCGGTGGAAGCGGCAGGAATCGTTGTTTTGCTCCCTGATCAGGGGGAAGCCCGGTCGATGCCAGACTTCGATAAGGCATTAGTCTTGCAAAAATTCTCCTGTCGTTTGTATATCCACAGAAGCCGGACGTCCTTTCATCGGGTATGGGCGCCATTCAAGGCCTCCCGGAGGATCATCGTCAATGGACAGTCAAACAATACGGGGAAATCGATATGTTTTTTAAAAAACGGATTGAACCTGCCGAAGAGACCTCTCGGCATCAGACAGCCCCTTCCTCTCCTTCGCCGCTGGATCTGCTGCGCGGCAGGATCAGGGAGGCGCACCTCCCCCATCTGGTCATGGAAGCGGTGACCGGCGAGTTGGAAAAGCTGGAAAAGACGGAACCGGCGGTGGCGGAATATTCGGTGGGGTTCAACTACATCGAACTGGTGCTCAGTCTGCCGTGGAATGTCTCGTCACAGTGCACCTTCGATCTGGAGCGGGCGCAGCGTGTTCTCGATACCCGCCATTACGGCCTGGCCCAGGTCAAACAACGCATTCTCGAGTTCTTGGCGGCCAAAACCCTGTGCAGCAAGGCACGGCAGTCCATCTTGATTGTCGATGACGAGGAAATCGCCCGCGCCAACATGGAGCATGTGCTCAAGAAGGAAGGCTATGCGTGCCATTGCGCCAGCCACGGTGCCGAGGCCCTGGAGATCATGGCGCGCGAGGATATCGACTTGATCATCACCGATCTGAAGATGGAGCGGATGGATGGCATCGAGCTGCTGCAGCATGTCAACCGGACCTCGCCCGAGATCCCGGTGATCATGGTCACTGGGTTCGCCACGGTCAGTTCGGCGGTGGACGCCCTGAAAAAGGGCGCGGCCCACTATCTGGGCAAGCCGGTCAACCTCGATGAGTTGCGCAAGACGGTCAAGGAGGTGCTGGAGAAGAAATTGTTCGTGCAGATGGGCAAGGGACCGATCCTCTGCTTCACCGGCCCTCCGGGCACAGGCAAGACCTCGGTGGGCAAGGCGATCGCCGAGGCGTTGCAGCGCCAGTTCATCCGCATTTCCCTGGCCGGCCTGCGCGACGAGGCGGAACTGCGCGGCCACCGGCGGACCTATGTCGGCGCCCTACCCGGACGGGTGATCACCGAGCTGAAGCGGGCCGGGGTCAACAATCCGGTGCTGATGCTCGATGAAATCGACAAAATCGGCCAGGATTTCCGTGGCGATCCCGCCTCGGTCCTCCTTGAGGTGCTCGATCCGGAACAGAACACCCATTTCACCGACCATTATCTCGAACTGCCCTTTGATTTGTCGCGGGTCATGTTCATCGCCACGGCCAACGATGTGTCCACTCTGCCCCGGCCGCTGCTCGATCGCATGGAGTGCATCGAATTCTCGGGCTACACGGAAAAGGAAAAACTGCATATCGCGCAACAGTTCATCCTCCCCCGTCAACTCAAGCTCGCCGGGCTGTCCAAATTCTCTGTCGCTTTCACGTCCGAGGCCCTGTCCCGGGTTATCAACGACTACACCCGGGAATCGGGATTGCGGAACCTGGAGCGGCAGATTTCCGATATTTGCCGGAAAATAGCCATGATGTGCCTCAAGTCCACCTCCGGACAGGAGGAACCGGGTCAGGTCGATGCCGCGACGGTGAGCAGGCTGCTCGGCCCGCGAAAATTCTACCGCGAGGCCGCGGAGGCGGTGCCCCAGGTCGGCGTGGCCACGGGGATGGTGTGGGCGGAGACCGGGGGCGAGATTATCAGTGTCGAGACGGCGCGGATGCCGGGCTCCGGGACCCTGTTGCTTACCGGTTCCTTGGGGGAGGTGCTGCGGGAGTCGGCGCAAACGGTTCTCAGTTTTCTGCGCAGCAAGAGTGAGGCGTTCGGGATTGCCGCCGATTTTTACCAGCACAGCGATTTGCATGTACACTTTCCCTCCGGGGCCATTCCCAAGGACGGACCATCGGCAGGGGTGACCATCTTTGCCGCCCTGCTGTCGCTGCTCACCGGCCGCCCGGCTAGGAGGGATGTGGCCATGACCGGCGAGATGACCCTCACCGGCCGCATCCTGCCGGTCAACGGCATTCGCGAGAAAGTATTGGCCGCCAAACGGGCCGGGGTGCGGGTGGTGCTGCTGCCGCTGGCCAATCGGGAGGAGGTGGAGGCCCTGGAGGGTGACGTTGTCGCGGGGGTGCGGGTGCTCTTGGTGGCAAACGCCGCCGAACTGCTGGAGCCGCTGTTCGCGCCGCCTGGGTCGGAGGAGGAAAAAACGCCCGCCTCAGGCGTCGGGATGTTCCAGACCGTATCGCTTGATCTTGCGCCACAGCGAAACCCGGTCGATCCCGAGAATCCTGACCGCGGCTGACTTGTTGCCCTCCACCTCGTCGAGCACCTCGAGGATGTAGCGTTTCTCGTGCTCTTCCAGGGTGGGCCAGTCCTCGCGGCTGTCGCGGATGGTCAGGTGTTCGGTGCCGCCCAACACGCTGGCAATGTGCCGTGGTTCGACGATATCGCTGTCGCAGGCGATGAGAATGCGCTGGGCGATATTTTCCAGTTCCCGGATATTGCCGGGATAATCGTAGCGCATCAGTTGTTTTTCCGCCTCGGGCGCTAACCGGGGCACCGGCCGCCCCAGACGGATGTGTTTGGCCAGGAAGTGCTGGGCCAACAGAGGAATGTCCTCCTTGCGCTCGGCCAGGGAAGGAACGGCGATGGTCAGCACATCCAGCCGATAATAGAGGTCGGCGCGGAAACCGCCGCTCTCGGTTTCCCGTTTCAAATCCTTGTTGGTGGCGGCCAGCACCCTGAAGTCCACCGGTATCTCCGAGGTCCCGCCCACCCGCAGCAGGGTGCGTTCTTGGAGAACCCGCAGCAGCTTCACCTGCATGGAAAGCGGCAATTCCCCCACCTCGTCGAAAAAGACCGTGCCGCCTTCGGCCATCTCCAGCAGCCCCTTCTTGCTCTTGTTGGCCCCGGTAAAGGCGCCGCGCTCATACCCGAACAGTTCGCTGGTGATCAGCTCCTCGGTGAACACGCCGCAGTTGAAGGCGACAAAGCGCTTTTTGTTCCGGGGGCTCAGTTCATGGATGGTCCGGGCGACCAGTTCCTTGCCGGTGCCGGTTTCTCCCTGGATGAGCACATTGCAGTCAAGCTGCGACACCTGATGGATGGTTTCGCGCAGCGCTTGGATTTTCGGACTTTGGCCGACGATGCGCATCGTGCCTTTGTGCGCGTCCATCTGCTCGCGCAGGCGGTGGAGCTCCTTGCGCAGCTGATTTTTTTCCAGGGCCTTGTCGACGACGGCGCGCAGTTCATTGATCTTGAACGGCTTGGCCACGTAATGGTAGGCTCCGCGCCGCATGGCTTCGACCGCGGTGTCCACGCTGGCATGGCCGGTGATCACCACCACCTCCACCGCTGGCCAGCGCTGTTTGGCTTCATCGAGCACCGCCATGCCGTCCTTGCCCGGCATGCACAGATCGGTGAGCACCAGATCCACCTCCTGCTTTTTGAGGAGATCGATCGCCTGCTGCCCGTCCGCGGCCACCAGGGCGGTGTGGCCGTCCTTGCCCACGATGTGGGCCAGATTGTCACGGGCGATGGGTTCGTCGTCGACGATGAGAATTTTCCGTTGGTTCATGCCGTGGGGAGTAAGGAGTCTTTCGGGCCGGGAAAGGGCAGGCGGATGACAAAGGATGTACCCTGCCCGGGAGTGCTTTGCACGGTAATAGTGCCCTGATGTTTTTGAATGATGCCGTAGACCACCGAAAGCCCGAGCCCGGTGCCTTGTCCCGCCTCTTTGGTGGTGAAAAAGGGATCGAAGACTCGTGCCTGGTTTTCTTCCGAGATACCTGCGCCGGTGTCGCTGACCTCGATGACCACTTCGTCGGCCGCTGCATCGAGGGCAGCCTCGATGCTGATCCTGCCCTCGCCTTCGATGGCCTGGGCCGCGTTAATGATCAGGTTGATGAACACCTCCTGCATCCGCTGGACATCGATGGAGAAAACCAGATCCCGGGGGATGTCGATGGTCATGGCGATCTGCGGCGGCACCTGACTCTTGGCGAGAAGCACCGCCTTGCTGACCACCTCGGCCAACTGTATCTCCCGCAGGCAGAAATCCTGGGCGCGCGAGAATTCCAGCAGGCTTTTGACCACGTCCCTGGCCCGCAGCGTTTCCTGGTCGATATTGGTGAGCATGCGCTTGAGCAGAGGGACGTCGCCGCTGTCGAATTCGTCCACCGCGATCTGGCAGGAGGTGGAGATGTTGTTCAATGGGTTGTTGAGCTGGTGGGCCACACCGGCGGTCAGGGTGCCCAGGGAGGAGAGCTTTTCCGCCTGGATGAGCTGGTCTTGCCGCCGTTCCAGTTCGGACACCATGATATTGAAGGTCTCCATGACCTGCTGGATCTCGTCCCGGGTGTTGATCACCTCGATCTTGCGGAATTTTCCCTGGGCAATGGCCTCGGTGGCCTTCTTGATCACCGACAGCGGCTTGAAAATGAGGTAGACGATGAGCAGCGACAGCATGATGCCGATAAATATCGCCACCGACGACCAGGAAATAAGCTGGTTGCGCAAGGTTATCACCATGAGGTGTATTTGATTTTTTTCAAAGGTGACGATGTGCTCGCTGAGTTCCGACAGAATTTTTCCTTGCTGTCGTATGGTATTGGACGTTTCATTGTGGCTGATGTTCGCTTGATCCTGGGATTTGATCAATGAAGTTATATTTTGAATATAGAGATTAATTTCATTGATAAGATGATGTAACTTCGGATTGATGAAAAAACCTTTGTCGGTATTGATGATTTTTTGACATGTTTCGATGGTGCTGTGCATCATCCGCAAATTTTCGTTCAGTGATTCCTTGTTGCCGTACAAGAAATAATTTTTTTCGTGGCGTCGCGCTTCAAGCACGTTGTTCTGGATCTCGTACGAAAGTTCCAGGACTCCTATCTTTTTCTCGGTGGCGACAAGATCGTCATGGGAAACGTAGGCCATCATCATGATGGCACCAATATAAAAAACCAGGACGGCCAGTATTTTTTGGCTCAGTCCAAAAGCGAGAGGTTTCTGCATGGCGGCCTCCTTGGGTGTTGCCGTTTGTGCGTGCGCATGGGGCCCTGGTGAGCGATTCTCTTCAATACATCCGGTGACGGAACAGCCAGGTGGCCAGGCTGAGGGTGATCAGGGCGATGAGCGACATCGGCCAGAGATCGTGGATAAAGTATTCGAGCCCGGCCCCTTCGAGGAACACCCGGCGGACGATGGACAGGAAATAACGCATCGGATCGAGGTAGGTCAAGGTCTGCATGAACGGCGGCATGTTGGCGATCGGGGTGGAGAAGCCGGAGAGGATCACCGCCGGCACGATGAAGAGAAAGGAGCCGAGCAGGGCTTGCTGCAGGGTGGCGGAAAACGACGAGATCATCAACCCCACGCCGATGATGGAGAGCACGTAGATGATCAGTGCCGGATAGAGCACGCTCAACTTGCCGACCAGCGGCACCTCGAACCAGAACACGGTCACCGCGATGATCAGCGAGGCCTCGCCCACGCCGACGATCAATCCGGGCATGGCCTTGCCGATCAGGATCTCCCAGGGGTGGAGGGGCGTGACCAGCAACTGGTCAAAGGTGCCGGCCTCGCGCTCGCGGGCCACCGACAGGGAGGTCACCACCAGGGTGACGATCATGGCCAGCAGGGCGACAATGCCGGGAACGATGAACCAGCGGCTCTCCAGGTTCGGGTTGAACCAGGCGCGGATGTTGAGCCGGGCCGGCAAGCTGGTGCCGTTCACTTCGGCCCGTTCCTCGTTGAAGTCGGTGACAATGGTGCGCACGTAGTTGAGCGCCAGCATAGCGGTGTTGGAGTTGCGGCCGTCGATCAGCACCTGCAGCGGGCAGCCGTCGCCGCCCAGCGCCTCCTGTGCACACTGTTCGCCGATGTGCAGGACCAGGAGCGCTCCACGGCGGTCGATCAGGGGCGCGATCTCGGCCGTTGACCGCAGATACCCCACTATTTTGAACCCTGGCGAGCGCTCGAACCGGGCCGCCAGATCGCGGGAAAACACCCCCCCATCCTCGTTGAGGATCGCCAGCTTGGCATCCTCCAGGTCAAAGGTGGCGGCATAACCGAACACCAAGAGCTGCAGGATCGGCGGCACGATCACCGCCATGCGGCTTTTCTTGTCGCGAAACAGGGCGAGGAATTCCTTGATGATCAGGGCAAGCAGACGGGCACCCATAACGATTATTCCAGTTTTTTTCGGGTTTTTCGGTAAACGATACCGTGAAAAAACAGGCCCATGGCCACCAGCGCGGCCGCATTGGGCAGCACCACGCTCCACACGTCGCCCACCAGGAACAGGGTTTGGAGAATGGAGACGTAGTAGCGGGCCGCGATCAGGTGGGTGAGCATCTGGATCACCGGCGGCGCGCTCTGGATGTCGAAGATGAAGCCCGAGAGAATGAAGGCCGGAAGAAAGGTGGAGACCATGGCCACCAGCGCGGCCACGAATTGAGAGCGGAAAATGGTGGAAATGAAAAAGCCCATGCCCAGCGCCACCCAGAGAAACAGGGCCGAGGTGGCCAGCAGCAGCCACAGCGAGCCACGCAGCGGCACATGGAAGAGAAAGCGGGCCATCACCAGCGACAGCAGCAGGCCGCCCATGCCGAGGATGAAATAGGGGATCAGTTTGCCCACCAGGATCTCCGGAGCGGAGATGCGGGTGACCAGCAAGGCCTCCATGGTGCCGCGCTCCCACTCGCGGGCAATCACCAGGGCGGTGAGCAGGGCGCCGATCAGGGTCATGATCACCGCCAGCACCCCGGGGACGAGGAAATCGGTGGAGCGCACCTGCGGATTGTACCAGACGCGCTGCTCCAAGCGTACCGGCGCCTGCAGCTGTCTGCCGGCCCGTTCGGCTTGCTGCTCCAGCCAGCCGAACCAAATCCCCTGAACATAGCCTTCGATCAGGCGGGCGGTGTTGGCATCGACCCCGTTGACAATCACCCCGATGGGCGGTGAATCCTTGCGCAGATACTCGCGGCCGAAGGTATGGCGCAGCCAGATGATGCCGTCCACTCGGTTTTCCCGCAGCGCGGTTTCCGCCTCCTGAATCGAGGGGAACGATTCGGGTGCGAAATAGGGAGTCTGAAAAAAGCTGCCGGCAAAGCTCTGCGACTGGCTGTCGGCCTGTTCGACCACCAGCCCGATGCGCACGTCCCTGGCGTCCAGGGACACGCCGTAGCCGAAAATGAGCAGCAGCAGCATCGGCAGAAAAAAAGCAATGGCAATGCTGGAGGGGTCGCGGATGACCTGGAGCCATTCCTTGCGGATCATGCCCCCCAGGCGCATCCGCCGTCCTGGATTCATGCGCCGGTCCTCCCTTGTTCGGGTTCTTTTTTCCCGCTCTCCAGCAAACCGATGAAGGCGTCCTCCATGGTCGCCTCCCGGCCGTCGATCCCCACCAGACCCTCCTTGAGGCTCTCCGGCGTGCCTTCGGCCAGTACCCGGCCATCGGCCATGATCACCAACCGGTCACAGTATTCGGCCTCTTCCATGAAATGGGTGGTGACCAGCACGGTCACGCCCTGGTCGGCCAGGCTGTTGATTTGCACCCAAAACTCGCGCCGGGCCAGGGGATCGACCCCGGAGGTGGGTTCGTCGAGAAACAGCACCTCGGGTTCGTGCATCAGGGCCACGGCCAGGGCCAGCCGTTGCTTGAAACCCAGCGGCAAGGACTGGCTTTCGCTGGCGGCGAACGGAGCGAGGTCGAAGGTGTCCAGGGCCCAGTCGATCTGCGTTTGCCGCTTTGCGCCGCGCAGGCCATAGGCGCTGCTGAAGAATTTGAGATTCTGCAGCACGCTCAGGTTGCCGTAGAGGGAAAACCGTTGTGCCATGTAGCCGATACGCGCCCGGGCGGCTGCCGCGGCCGTGCGCAGATTCATCCCGGCCACGGTGCAGGCGCCGCTGGAAATGGGCAGCAGGCCACAAAGCATGCGAAAGGTGGTGGTCTTGCCGGCGCCGTTGGCCCCGAGCAGGCCGAAGATTTCGCCGTGGCGCACGCGGAAGCTGACATGGTCGACCGCGAGGAAGTCGCCGAAACGGCGCACCAAATTGTCGACCGTGATCACGTCCTGACCGGCAAATCGGCCGTTGGCGCGTTGCAGGGCAATGGGTTGGCCGTTGCCTTCGATGGCCTGGTCGTCTTTGAGGGTGGCGACAAAATAGTCTTCAAAGCGGGGCGGTACCGGGACGATATCCGCCCCGCTTTCGTGCGCCAGTTCAGGCAGGCGCAGGGGCGTCTGTTCCCGGCTGACCACCCGCACCGCCTTGCCGAGAATCAGGGCGTCGAGCACGGCCGGGTCGCGGCTCAACCGCCGTTGCAGGGTCCGTTTGGGCAGGGCCGGGGCGTGGACCAACCAGGTTCGGCCAGCTACCTGACGGCTGAAGGACTGGGGTTGGTCATGGCCGAGAATCTGCCCCTGGTGAATGAGCACCACCTCGGCGCAGCGTTCGGCCTCGTCGAGATAGGCGGTGCTGAGCAGCACGCTCATGCCCTCGGCCTCGACCAGGTGATAGACGATCTGCCACAGCTCCCGCCGCGACACCGGATCGACGCCGACCGTGGGTTCATCGAGCAGCAGCAGGCGCGGCGGCCGCACCAGGGTGCAGACCAGGCCGAGTTTCTGCTTCATGCCGCCGGAGAGCCGCCCGGCCAGACGGCCGCGAAACCCCTCCAGGCCGGCCATGGCCAGCAGTTGTTTGTACCGCCCCGGCCGCAGGGGCGGTTCCACGCCCTGCAGATCGGCATAGAGATCGAGATTTTCCTGGACGGTGAGATCTTCGTAGAGGCCGAAGCGCTGCGGCATGTAGCCCACACTGGCCTGGACCTTGAGCGGCTCGCGGACCGCATCGATCTCCAAGGCGCGGATATCGCCCCCGTCCGGGCTGAGCAATCCAGCGCACAGCCGCATCAGGGTGGTCTTGCCCGCTCCATCCGGACCGATCAAACCGGTGACCATGCGTGGTTTGACGGTGCAGCTCACCCCGGCCAGGGCGGTGACCTGCTGGTTGTTAACGGTGAAGGTCTTGCTGACCCGATCGAGGATCAGAGCCGGTCGGGGAGCCGGATCAGGGACGAGGGCTTCGGCCGCTGAAGGCAGTGGCGGGCTCATGGGCGGCGCCGCGACGTTGCCGCCGGGCAAGGGACGGACGTATTTTCACGCTGGGAACGGGAGTGCAGCAGGGCGAAGCTGGAACAGACCATGGAGACCTCTGAACGATCGGGTGGCGGAACAATGTGCCGCCATCATACCACAACCGCTCGAATTTTCTCCATGGCTGGACAAAAAAAGAGGCAAAATCCGGCGCGCGCCCAGCCGCAAGCCAAGTTTTCGCCCACGGCTTCCAGGCGAAAAATCGTCAAGCGGGCCGGGTACACACGAAGGGAAGGGCATCGTGCCGCTCAGCGCTGATAGGTGCCCATCAACTCAGCTTCTGCCAGCACATGTCCTTGCATGGCCCGTTCCACCTCGCTTCTCGTGGGGTTGCCCAGGTTGGGCAGGACCGCGTCCAGGGCGTAGAGCCTGAAGAAATACCGATGGCGGCCGATGGGCGGGCAGGGGCCGCCGTAGCCGGTACGGCGCCAGTCATTGACGCCCTCCCTGGTGCCAGGAGGAAGATCGGCCCGGGATACGGCCTCCGGCAGGCCCGTGCAGTCGGCGGGCAGGTTGTACAGCACCCAATGGACCCAGGTGGTTTTCGGCGCCAGCGGATCGGGTGCGTCCGGATCAACGACCAGCAGCGCCAGGCTTCGGGTTGCCGGCGGCATCCCTGTCCAGCTCAGCGGCGGCGACAGATCGTGGCCGTCACAGGTATATAAGGAGGGAATTCTGCCCTGATGGCCAAAGGCGGTGGAGGAAAGTTTCAAGCTCATGCACATGCCCCCCGAAAGTTGTCCGCATCAGCGATTGCTGACAAAGAAGGCCGGTTCATCCCGATATCCGGCGTCGCGCTAGACCACCTTGACGTTGCGTGCCTGCGGCCCCTTGTCGCCGTCTTCCTCGCGGAATTGCACCGCCGTGCCGATGGTCAAGGCATCGAAATTCGTATTGAGCACGCTGTTGCGGTGAAAATAGATGTCCCGGTCATCCGAGGTGGTGATGGTGCCGTAGTCCTCCATGGGCGAGAGATGGGTGATCTTGCCCGATGGTATTTCCTCGTGGACCTTGACTTCGCCCTTGCGCCGCTCCGTGTATTGTTCGAGCTGGCGACCGGCGGCGGCAAAGGCGTCGCGCAGGGCGACATAGACATCCTGATGGGCCTGGTTGCGCGGGTCCGGCTCGCGGTTCACCTCCAGCTTGCCCTCCGGGCAGGTGAGATCGATGCGGATTTTATAAAGGCCGCCCTTCTGCTTGTTCTGCAACGGCGCCTCCACCACCACCCGGCAACTGATGATTCCGCCGTGATACCGGCTCAACTTTTCGACACGCTTGCGGATTTCCGCTTCAACGGCTTCCGATTTCGCGGTGTTCCGAAACGTAACTTGTAAGGGTACCTGCATGAGACGCCTCCTTGAGGTGGCACGATAAACGGCCCTGGTTTTCTCTTCCCCTTGGCTGACAGCCGAAGGGAAACAGGGGAAGCATGGCGTATTCCTGGCAAACAACCTGAAAAAACTCTTTTTTTTAAAATAGAAAAACAGCGAAGGAAATTCAAGGAAGGGAAAGTGGAGAGGGAATGGAGATACAATCTATCCATGTAAACCGTAAGTCATCAATCCACAACCAGGCGCGAGACATGCCGACCGGCGCAACCGGGTCGCCTCGGGGGCTTGGGGTATGGTGTGGGGATGCCGCGCTCATTGGGCCAGGAGCCTGAGGTCGGATTCGCCTGCGATGGAAAATACGACGGCGGCAAGGGCTTGATGGTGCCGGTTTGTCCGATCGGCCCGGAGAAGCCGCTCATCGATGGCGGCGGTGCGACCGGGCTGAACCCCTTGTCCTGCAAGCAAAGTCAACCTGCCCTCTCTTTGGGGGCGGCTCCATTGTGGCGATTCGCGCCGCGGTCACCCAGGATGGTTGGTAAAATAATGAGTGATATTTGATGGTTGTTGCTTGCGTCCACCTGTGGTAGGAAAAGGTGTGCCGCTGGCGGCCGAGCCGAGCTCCCGACGGTCAGCAGCCATGACTATCCGCAACGGAGGAACGGCATGTCCGAACGGCTGAAGTTCGAGCGCTTTTTCTGGTTCCACGCGCAGGTCAAGCGAGCGCGCTTCCCCAATACCAGAAATCTGGTCGAGACATTCGAGGTTTCGGAACGAACCGCCCAGCGAGACATCGACTTCATGCGTGACCGATTGGATGCGCCCCTCGAATTCGATCGATCGCGAAACGGCTACCGCTACACGGACGACGCCTACGAAATTCCTGCCTCGTGGATCGACGAGGACAGCCTGTTGTCCCTGGCCCTGGCGGCGCGGCTGGCCTCGACCATACCCGATACCGCCGTCAAGGAGGATTTGTGCCGCTTGATCGGTCGCATGCTCCGCCTTTCCCGACACGAGGAATATGCCTGCCTCGATCGGCTGGGCGACAAGATTTCCGTCAAGAATATCGAGTACGCCCGGGTAGATGAACAGTTTTTTCGTCTGATTGTTCAGGCCCTGTTCGACGACCGTTCCCTGCGCATCACCTATTGTTCCCCACACAGCGGCGCCGTCTCCGAACGGATAGTGCAGCCGCTCCACCTGATGCACTACATGGGCAGTTGGCATCTGCTGGCTTGGTGCGCCGCCAGGGAAGCCATCCGCGATTTTGCCCTGGCTCGATTGCAGGCGGTTGCATTGGCCGATACCCCCGTGCAAGTGCCCCTCGACCTACCGCCGATCAAGGAATATACCCGCCGCCACTTCGGCATCATGCAAGGCGAGACCGCCACCATCGTGACCCTGCGTTTCTCGCCCCACATCGCCCCTCGCATCCGCGAGCAGATCTGGCACCCCGACCAGCAGACCACCCCGAAGCCCGACGGCAGCCTCCTGCTCAGCTTTCCCACCGCCGATTTCCGCGAACTGACCCGGAATATCCTCAGCTACGGCGCCGAGGTGCGGGTGGTGGAACCCCTGGAGTTGCTGAGCCTGGTTCGGGAGGAAATTGAAAAAATGTACAGAAATATGAACAGCCCTGACATCGCCTGACAGGGTGGGGGTGGTAGGGTAGATTTTATATGGAGGACTTATGGATAAAGCGATTGCTCATATTAGAGCGTCTGACAAATCTCAGCAGTTATTAGAAGAGCACTTGTGCAATGTTGCAAGATTGGCTGAAAAGTTCGCAGCCAAGGCGGGCTTGCCGCTGTCTGGACGACTAATGGGCTTGCTGCATGATTTTGGTAAATATTCAGAAGAATTCCAGAATTATATCAAATCAGCCCAAAACATTCTTGACCAAGATCATGATGATTATATCGATGCCAAAACAGCCAAAGGAAAAATCGATCATTCCACAGCCGGTGCTCAGCGAGTTTGGAAACACTATGAGCGAAAAGCAATTAACCTTCCGTATGTTCAATTTTTAGCGCTGGCCATAACTTCCCATCATTCCGGACTTATTGACAACCTTTCCGCTGAAGGTGAACCGGTCTTTTGCAAACGTATGGGTAAAGAAGATGCCCATACTCACCTCGCCGCTTGTTTGCAGGTATCCGATGAAGTTATTGAAGACGAAACCAAACGGTTGCTTACTCCAAAAATTATGGAGGAATTGCACCGTTGTGTGCTTGAGATATATAAACAGGCTACAGGATTGCTGCCCTCAGATGCATCGAAAGCCGATCAGGATGACAATGTTAGCAGCCGTGAAGTCCAACGGGGACTTGTGGCGCGATTTCTTCTAAGCTGCCTCCTTGATGCCGACCGTATCGATAGCGCCGAATTTGATGATCCAAAATACCGGGAGTTGCGTGCTCGTATGCCATGGCGTCCATGGGAACGGCTCATTGATCGCATGGAAAAGCATTTAAGCGGCTTTGAAGCAAAACACCCTGTTGATAACTTGCGCCGTGATATTTCGAATCAATGCTTCATCCGTGCTGCCGACCACAAAGGGATTTTCACGCTCACCGTTCCCACGGGAGGCGGCAAGACATTGGCCAGCCTGCGCTTTGCTTTGCACCATGCGCAAAAGCACGGAATGGACAGGGTAGTATATGTCATTCCTTACACTTCGATTATTGATCAAAACGCCAAGGTTGCCCGAGAAATTTTGGAGGCAGAAGAAGATGCAGGTGCCATTGTTTTGGAGCACCACTCGAATATTCTGCCCAACCTTGAGAATTGGCAGAATAAGTTGCTGGCGGACAATTGGGAGGCACCCATCGTGTTCACCACCATGGTCCAGTTTCTTGAAAGCCTGTTTGGCTCGGGGACTCGTCATGCCCGACGCATGCATAATCTTGCCAATAGCATTATCATTTTCGATGAAATCCAGACCTTACCCTTGCGTTGCTTGCATCTGTTCTGCAATGCCTTGAATTTTTTGTTAGAAGTTTGTGGCTCCTCTGCCGTGCTATGTACGGCCACTCAGCCTTGCCTGGATAAACTCCCCAAGCCTTATCAGGGCCAATTGGTTTTGCCGAGGGAACGGGAAATTATGCCCAATGTGTCAGGGCTGTTTAACGACTTCAAACGAGTGGAGTTCTTCGACCATTGCGATAACTCCATTTCGGTGGAGGAAATTGCTGCCCTTGCCTTGGAAGAATTGCATCGATCTGGTTCTTGCCTGGTGGTGTGTAACACCAAGGATTGGGCGGAACAGGTATTTGCGCAGTGCCTTACGCAATGGTCTGGGGCACGCTATTACTTGAGTACCCATCTCTGCCCGGCCCATCGCCTGGAAAAGCTCGAATCCCTACGCAAGGACCTTGACCCCAAGACCGCGCGGCCAGTGCTTTGTGTCAGTACCCAACTCATCGAATGCGGTGTGGATGTCAGTTTTGGCGCTGTGATACGATTTGCGGCCGGGTTGGATTCAATATTACAAGCCGCTGGCCGCTGTAATAGACATGGAGCAGCTACCAGGGGTCGGGTTCACATAGTCACCGTGCAGGATGAAAACCTGGAGATGTTGAAAGATATTCGAGATGGGCGCAGCATTTACCTTGCCGCCATCCAGCATGGTTGCAAAGCGCAACTTGCGGCGTCAGGTTACGATCTCAACCAACCAGAGATCATTCACACCTATTTCCAGCATTATTTCCACAGAAGAAAGGAAGTGATGGCGTACGCTGTTACCTGTGCTGATCGCGACGACACCTTGCTCAACATGCTGGGCGCGAATACTTTGACGCCGGGAAACATGCCGCATCAACAGATGCTGCGGCAGTCTTTCGCAACTGCTGCTTCAAAGTTTCAAGTTATTGACGCGCCGACACAAGCAGTTCTTGTACCCTACAAGAAGGGTGAGGAACTTATTGCCGAACTGTATTCCACAGCCCTGCTCAGTAGAAAACGAGAATTGTTGCAGGCCGCGCAACGATATGCGGTCAACTTGTTCCCCGGACCTTTGAAAAAACTCGGCCAACAGGGAGCAATAAACGACATTCAGCACAGTGGCATTCTTGCTGTAAATCCTGCCTATTACTCCGATGAGTTCGGTGTCACCACCGAACCTCTTGGCACCCTTAGACCTCTGGTATCGTAAGGAGAGATGGATGAAAAATGACATCACATTCGCTGTTTGCGGTCGATACGCTCTATTTTCCGACCCGGTCACACGTATCGGTGGAGAAAAGTGTTCCTATCATATTCCCACCTATGAAGCGCTCAAGGGCATAGCGAAGTCTATTTACTGGAAACCCACCTTCATCTGGATTATCGAAAAAGTGCGAATCATGCACGCCTTTCGCACCCAAACCAAGGGCGTGAAGCCGTTGAAAATGAATGGTGGCAATGACCTTTCTATCTACACCTATTTGGTGAATGTCAAATACCAGGTTAAGGCGCGCTTTATTTGGAACGAGTATAGGCCAGAATTAGAGAAAGACCGGATTGACGGCAAGCATTTTGAGGTAGCCAAACGCATGCTGGCGAGAGGAGGGCGGCAGGATATCTTTCTCGGCACGCGGGAATGCCAAGGCTATGTGGAACCCTGTACGTTTGGCGAGGGAGAAAGCGCCTATGATAGTCTTGATGAGCTATCCTTCGGCCTCATGTTTCATGGCTTCGATTATCCGGATGAGACAGGAGAAAATGCCTTTCGAGCGCGTTTTTGGCGTCCGGTGATGCGCAAAGGAATCATTGAATTTCCAGCCCCCGATGATCCTTGCCTCATTCATAAATTCATTCGTCCAATGCAGCCCAAGCACTTTCATCCTGCTCAAAATTTCAGCGGATGCGATGAAGAGGAATTGATGCGGCTGCTTAGCGAGCCAGCGACAGCGGCGTACCCGGACGCTCGCACCTTGCTCGAAGGAGGTTGCCTATGAGTTGGATGCAAAAGCTGTATGAAATCTACGAGGTGTGCGTGCAGCAGCCGCACTTCATCGACCCGCCCCAAACCGATGACAAAAAAGAGGTGCAAGGGCTCATGCCTGTGAGCCACACCAGTCAGCAGGCGCATATTGTGGTGACCTTGGATGACAAAGGGGAAAAAATTATCAGGGCAGAACTGTTACCTCCAAAAACACAGGTCGTGATCCCGGCAACGGAGGATTCTGCCGGAAGAGCAGGAAAGATTCCTCCACCTCATCCTTTGATGGATAAAATCCGTTATTGCGCCAAAGACTATGTAGGCCCCCAAGAAAATTTTTATAAGCTATACGAGAAGCAACTTAAAGCGTGGTGTACGTCGCAAACCAATAGTCACCCAAAAGTGCAAGCGATATACAATTACATTTCAAAGGGAACACTCGTTCATGATTTGCTGGAAAAGGGTATTTTGCATGCTGATTCCTGTGGGGATTTGTTAACGGAGGCTCCGGAAGGTTCCAAGGATACTGTTTTTAAACTGCTTACAGGAAAAAAAATTGGAAATGCCACCATGCGTGATCAGGGAGACGCGTTCGTAATTTGGAGTGTAGAAAGTTCTGGTGACCTTGAACCGCGCACTTGGAGAGACAAAAGCTTACAAGAGGCATGGATTTCCTATGATGCCAACCAGATGCAACAAAAATCCTTGTGTATGGTAAGCGGTTCTTCTTACCCCATTACTACCAAACACCCTCGAAATATTCGCAGACCTGGAGATGGTGCAAAGCTCATCTCATCTAACGACGAAATTGGTTTTACTTTTCGTGGCCGTTTCCTCAAACCCGAAGAGGCATGCACCGTTGGCTATGAGGTGAGCAATAAAGCACATAATGCTCTTCGTTGGCTGATAGGTCGGCAAGGATATCGAAACGGTGATCAAGTAGTGGTGGCCTGGGCCACCAAAGGCATAGATGTCCCCAATCCCGGAAATTGGCAGCTTTCTGACGCCCTAGATTTTTTCTCCGAGGAAGAAGAAGATGTCGAGATTATGGAGATTTCGGAACTAGTTGAAACGATTCACAGGGATGCCGGTCAAGCATTTTCCCGTCGCCTCGCTAAAGCCTTAAACGGTTACAAAAAGAATCTGGAGGAAACGGATAGTGTCGCCGTCTTGGCTCTCGATTCTGCCAGCCCCGGTCGTCTCTCCGTCATCTTTTATCGTGAACAAATTGTTCAGGATTATTTAGCAAAACTACAGCAATGGCAGGAAGAAATGTCATGGATACTGCCAATGAAAGAGCGAGATGACAAGGGATCAAAAGCTAAACCACGCACCACCTTTTTGCCCTACGCCCCTTTGCCGGAAACCGTTGCACGTGTTGCCTACGGCAGGCGCATCGACGACAAACTTCGCAAAGCAACGGTCGAGCGTCTGCTTCCCTGCATAGTGGATGGTACGCCGATTCCACGAGACCTTGTTGAAAGTTGTGTGCGCAGGGCGTGCAACAGGGTTGGGCTGGAAAAATGGGAATGGGATGAAGTGTTGGGCGTAGCCTGTGCAATCTATAAAGGATTTTATGCGAGGCATTATGACAACCAGAAAAGGAGAACATACACCATGGGACTTGATAAAGAACGTCGTACACGGGACTACCTTTATGGGCGGTTGCTGGCAGTGGCCGAATACGTTGAGCGAAGCGCCCTTAAAGAATCAGGAGAAAAACCGCGTCCCACGAATGCGGAACGCCTCATGCAACGTTTTGCAGATCATCCATGTTCCACATGGCGTGATCTTGAAAAACAGATAGCTCCTTATATGCAGCGACTTCAAACCAGAGAAAGCAGCTATTGGATGTATGACAAAGCTAAACGGGTATTGCAGGAGATTTGCGATTCTGTAACCGACATTGACGATTTTACCTCACCTGAGAAGCTCGACGGTGAGTTCCTGTTGGGTTATCACTGCCAATATTCTGATTTATTTAAGAAGAATCTAAAAAATCAATCCTTGCCAACTGACCAGAAAGGAGAGTGATCATGAGCAGTCTGCAACATAAAATTGATTTTGCCGTTATTCTGACCGTTGACCATGCCAACCCCAATGGCGATCCATTGAATGGCAACAGACCGCGCACCGATTATGACGGTTTTGGCGAAATTAGCGATGTTTGTATAAAGCGGAAAATCCGTGATCGGCTTCTTGAAAAAGGTCACAAGATTTTTGTGCAGTCCGATGATCGAAAAGTTGATGGCATGTCGTCATTGAAAGAAAGAGCCGAGTCCGATGAATATGGATTGGGCAAAGATGCTTTTAATCCAAAAAAATGCAACAAAGATGAGGCTGCAAAGAAAGCGTGTGCCAAATGGTTTGATGTTAGAGCTTTTGGGCAATTGTTTGCATTTGGTAAGGGTGGTGATGCAGCGGGCGTTTCTATTCCAATACGAGGTCCTGTGAGCATCCAATCCGCTTTCAGTATTGAACCTGTAAGTGTCGCCAGTATCCAAATTACCAAAAGCGTGAGTGGTGAAGGCGATGGCAGTAAAAGAAGTTCGGATACAATGGGCATGAAACATCGGGTAGATAAAGGAGTATACGTTTTTTATGGCAGTATTAATCCCCAGCTTGCCGAACGCACAATCTTCAGTGACCAAGATGCAGTCGTTATCAAAGAGATCCTTCCTCAGCTATTTGAAAATGACGCTTCGTCCGCACGACCTGAGGGGAGTATGGCTGTCAAAAAAGTGGTTTGGTGGAAGCATAACTGCAAATCCGGGCAATACTCTTCCGCAAAAGTACACAAGACCTTGCAAGTCAATCCGGATGGAACATATCAGCTACAAAATTTAGATGGCTTGATTCCCGAAGAAATTAATGGGTTCTGAGGATACTGTCGCAATGGCTGAATCCTTTGAGCGACTTGACCCCCCTGATCACGGCACCATCATCCTCTATCAAACCGCAGACGGACATACCTCTTTGGATGTCCGGCTGCAGGAGGAAACAGTCTGGCTCTCTTTGACCCAAATGGCCGAGTTGTTCGACCGTGATAAGTCGGTAATATCCAGACATCTCCGGAACATCTTTCGGGAAGGGGAGTTGGTCAGAGCGGCAGTTGTTGCAAAAAATGCAACAACTGCCGCGGACGGCAAAACGTACCAGGTGGAATTTTTCAACCTGGATGCGATCATCTCTGTCGGCTACCGAGTCAACTCCAAACGCGGCACCCAGTTCCGCATCTGGGCCTCGTCGGTGCTCAAGGAGTATCTGGTCAAGGGCTATGCCCTCAATCAGCGACGGTTGGCGGAGCAGGGCGTGGCCGAGTTGCGAGGCGTGCTCGATCTGTTGGCGGCAGCCCTGGAACGCAATCAACTCACCGACGAAACCGGATTGGCGGTGGTGGAGCTGGTGCGGCGCTATGGGATGAGCTGGCAATTGCTCCTGCAATACGACGAAGACCGGTTGGCCCTGCCGGCCGGGCTCAATCGGCGGGAGTCGGTGGGCTTTGATCTGGCCATGGTGCGCCGGGGCATTGCCTGTTTACGGGAAGAACTGGCGATCAGAGGCGAGGCCACCGATTTGTTCGGTCGGGAGCGCGGCGAAAGCTTGGCCGGTATTCTCGGCGCCATCCATCAGACCTTCGGCGGCCAGGACCTCTACCCGAGCATCGAGGAAAAGGCCGCCCATCTCCTCTATTTCGTGATCAAGGATCACCCCTTCAGCGACGGCAACAAGCGCATCGGCTCCTTTCTTTTTCTCCTCTATCTGCAGGAAAGCGGGCTGATCGAGACAGTCCGCTTCGACAACAAGGGCCTGGTGGCCCTGGCCCTACTGGTGGCCGCCTCCGACCCGGTCCAGAAGGATGTGCTCATCCGGTTGATCGTTAATTTGCTCGGCGAATCAATCCCATCCGACGGAGGAGGGCAGCATGGCTGAGATCGCCCCGGAACAATCGATCCTCAAAACATACGAACCGCCGCCGTACGACGAGGACGACCTGGTGATGATCTCCGCCTTGCAGCATTACCTGTTCTGTCCGCGCCAGTGTGCTTTGATCCATATCGAACAACAATGGCTCGAAAACCGATTGACCGCCGAAGGTCGCCTCCTTCATGAACGGGTGCATGGCGGCGGCCGGGAATCGCGGCGACAACTGCGGGTGGAGTTCGATGTGCCCATTCGTTCGTTGCGGCTGGGGGTGATCGGCCGGGCGGACATCGTCGAATTTCATCGGCGGGAGGATGGGCTGTGGTGTCCCCTGCCAGTGGAATACAAGCGCGGACGACCCAAGAAGGACGATACCGACCGGGTGCAGCTCTGCGCTCAGGCCCTCTGTCTGGAAGAGATGCTACGGTGCGCCGTACCCGAGGGGGCGCTCTACTACGGCGAAAAGAAGCGGCGGTCGGCGGTGCTGTTCGACGCACCCTTGCGGGAGAAGACGGCACAGACGGCGAAGGCGGTCCACGCCCTGCTTGCGGGGGGAAGGACGCCGCCACCCCACTATGCGGCCCGCTGCGAGAACTGTTCATTCATGCCGCTCTGTCTGCCCAAGGTGGCGACCAGGAAGCGGGTGGGGCATTATCTGCACAAAATGGTGGGGGTATGAAAAAACATCTCAACACCCTGTTCGTCACCACCCAGGGGGCCTACCTGGCCAAGGATGGCGAGACCGTGGCGGTCCGCATCGAGGGCGAGGTGGTCCTGCGGGTCCCGCTCCATACCCTGGAATCCATCGTCTGTCTCGGTAATGTCGGTTGCAGCCCTTTTTTGATGGGATTCTGCGGCGAGCGTGGGGTGGGGATGAGTTTTCTCACTGAAAACGGGCGATTTCTGGCGCGGGTGCAAGGGCCGGTTTCGGGCAACGTGCTGCTGCGACGCGAGCAGTACCGCCGCGCCGACGATCCGGATTTTTCCGCTGCCGTGGCCAGTGCTTGCGTGCTCGGCAAGGTGGCCAACTGCCGGACCGTGCTCCTTCGCGCCTTGCGTGATCATGGCAACAAGGTGGATGCGCCGGTGCTGCAGGAGGCTATCGACCGGTTGGCAGCGGCGCTCAGGCGATTGCAGGGCGGATTGGCGTTGGAGGAGGTGCGCGGGGTGGAAGGTGATGCGGCCCGGGTCTATTTCAGTGCCTTCGATCATCTCATCGTCCGCGACAAAGACAAATTTTTCATGCGCCAGCGCAGTCGCCGGCCGCCGCTTGACCGTATCAACTGCTTGATTTCCTTCCTCTACACGTTGCTGCTCAATGATGTGCGCTCCGCGCTTGAATCGGTGGGCCTTGATCCGGCGGTCGGCTATCTGCACCGCGATCGTCCGGGGCGGGCCGGATTGGCCCTTGATCTGATGGAGGAGTTCCGGCCCATGGCGGATCGGCTGGCGGTTTCGTTGGTCAATCTGGGACAGTTGCGCGAGGAGGATTTTGTGTTCAGCGACGGCGGCGCGGTGCGGATGAGCGATGAGGCCCGCAAAACCCTGCTGGTAGCGTATCAGAAGCGCAAACAGGAAGAAATGGTGCATCCCTTTCTGGAGGAGAAAATGTCGCTGGGGCTGTTTTTTCATACCCAAGCCCTGCTCTTTGCCCGCTATCTGCGTGACGAACTCGACGGTTATCCGCCGGTGATGTGGAAATAGGGGAGGGCGGCCATGATGGTACTGGTGAGTTACGATGTGCGCACAAGCGAGCCAGGCGGCGCCAAGCGCTTGCGGCGGGTGGCCAAGGTGTGCCGCAATTTCGGTCAGCGGGTGCAATTTTCGGTGTTCGAGTGCATGGTGGACCCGGCGCAATGGACCCGATTGCGGCAGGCGTTGATTGACGAGATCGACATGGAGGCCGACAGTCTCCGTTTTTACTTCCTCGGGGCCAACTGGCGCAACCGGGTGGAGCATGTCGGCGCCAAGGAGAGCGTGGACCAGGAAGGTCCGCTGATTGTGTAAACCGGTCCGCGAACCGTCATCGCCCAGCAGATGACGGACGGTTCGCGATGCCTGTGGTTGCGACGGTTGACAAGGATTTGAGCAACAAGAGGAGGTGAATCAAGCCGCTCAGATCGGACGATCGCGGAACATGCTGGAAAAACTGATTCGTAATGCAATGTTGCGAGTCAGCAGTCGCCCCCCACGCGGGGGCGTGGATTGAAACCCCTTGACGCACACCATGTCTATCGTCCCAGATTGGTCGCCCCCCACGCGGGGGCGTGGATTGAAACTGCAAAGGTCATGTGATTATAGCCGTGGAAAAGAGTCGCCCCCCACGCGGGGGCGTGGATTGAAACCAGTCGATGAAGACCAAAAACCCGTTGCATGACGACGTCGCCCCCCACGCGGGGGCGTGGATTGAAACAGATCTTTGCTGACCGCTCCGAAGGTGATGGTGATGGTCGCCCCCCACGCGGGGGCGTGGATTGAAACGTTGATATAGTAGGTCCCTGTCAAATCACCACCTGTCGCCCCCCACGCGGGGGCGTGGATTGAAACACCGCTGTATTCCCGCGAGAAACTGTAACCGTGTCGTCGCCCCCCACGCGGGGGCGTGGATTGAAACTCATCGCGCTCGTAGAAGCGCAGATACTCGCAGGTAGTCGCCCCCCACGCGGGGGCGTGGATTGAAACGGGTATGGGGCCGGATTGTCTCCGGCCCCTAAGCGTCGCCCCCCACGCGGGGGCGTGGATTGAAACAGTTGCGCTGCCAGCGGTAGACGCCACCAGCACTGTCGCCCCCCACGCGGGGGCGTGGATTGAAACATCGGGATAAAAGACAGAATTGAAGTCGCCGCATAGTCGCCCCCCACGCGGGGGCGTGGATTGAAACGCAAGGTGGTGTATCAGCTGGCCGACCAAGCCGACGTCGCCCCCCACGCGGGGGCGTGGATTGAAACTGCAGCACTTGGGCGACCTCCAGCTTGTACCCGCGTCGCCCCCCACGCGGGGGCGTGGATTGAAACGCACCGGCCAGCAATCATTGAGCGCGGAGGAACGCGTCGCCCCCCACGCGGGGGCGTGGATTGAAACACCCCGGAAGGCCATGCCGCATCACCGTTGAAGGGTCGCCCCCCACGCGGGGGCGTGGATTGAAACATACAGTGCTCCTTTGGTTGCGCTCCACGGCGACGTCGCCCCCCACGCGGGGGCGTGGATTGAAACCCCTTTGCGGGCATTGGCATCGGTCACGCACTGCAGTCGCCCCCCACGCGGGGGCGTGGATTGAAACGTCTTGACCTGTGCCGAGTCAACGCCTATCTTGAGTCGCCCCCCACGCGGGGGCGTGGATTGAAACATGAACCTATCTTCGATCCGCTCCATGACCGGACTGTCGCCCCCCACGCGGGGGCGTGGATTGAAACCTTGGACCGGCAGTCGTTGGGACTGAGCATGCCGGGTCGCCCCCCACGCGGGGGCGTGGATTGAAACGGGGAAACCCTGGCTGGCCAGCTGGGGGAAATCGGTCGCCCCCCACGCGGGGGCGTGGATTGAAACAGCCGTCTGCGGCAGGCGTATCCCGAGTTGTACGCGTCGCCCCCCACGCGGGGGCGTGGATTGAAACTGAGATCGATTTCTTTTCCCCAGTTTTCCAATCAAGTCGCCCCCCACGCGGGGGCGTGGATTGAAACAAACGGTACCCGAAGTACAACTGGCCATCCTCTCGTCGCCCCCCACGCGGGGGCGTGGATTGAAACTCGTACTCCGTCTTTGGCTCGGAGATCAGGGTTAGTCGCCCCCCACGCGGGGGCGTGGATTGAAACGTCAAGATGGATGATGTCGGGATCGGATATGTGGCGGTCGCCCCCCACGCGGGGGCGTGGATTGAAACCTCTTTGCTCAGCAGGCGCTGTGGGGTAGCCACGTCGCCCCCCACGCGGGGGCGTGGATTGAAACTCGGATAAGCGAGGCAAGGATCCTGCCTGGAAGGCGTCGCCCCCCACGCGGGGGCGTGGATTGAAACTGGTTTGTGGTCGCATTGCCCGATCAGGTAAAGCGTCGCCCCCCACGCGGGGGCGTGGATTGAAACCTGCCATGACTTGCGGATCCGGCTGTACGCCTCAGTCGCCCCCCACGCGGGGGCGTGGATTGAAACAATGTCCGTCTCAACTTTTAATCAGACAGTGGAGGTCGCCCCCCACGCGGGGGCGTGGATTGAAACGCCACCAGCCAGGTGGAACGCCTGAAATGCTGTAGTCGCCCCCCACGCGGGGGCGTGGATTGAAACGTGGCTGATGTCTGTCTGCCCAGATGAGGAACGGGTCGCCCCCCACGCGGGGGCGTGGATTGAAACGTTGAACGTGTGCGAAAAGTTACAGATATGGTTGGTCGCCCCCCACGCGGGGGCGTGGATTGAAACGCGTTGATGGCGCGGATATAGGTGGCATCTTTCGTCGCCCCCCACGCGGGGGCGTGGATTGAAACCCGAAGGCGATGATGGAAAAGGCCTCGGAGCAGCGGTCGCCCCCCACGCGGGGGCGTGGATTGAAACGCGGCAGCATGGCCGCAGATCGCCGACGCTTATGTCGCCCCCCACGCGGGGGCGTGGATTGAAACTGGTTTGGGTCCCACACCACCTTGGTGCGCTGTATGTCGCCCCCCACGCGGGGGCGTGGATTGAAACCTGGCTGATGTCTGTCTGCCCAGATGAGGAACGGGTCGCCCCCCACGCGGGGGCGTGGATTGAAACGTTGAACGTGTGCGAAAAGTTACAGATATGGTTGGTCGCCCCCCACGCGGGGGCGTGGATTGAAACGCGTTGATGGCGCGGATATAGGTGGCATCTTTCGTCGCCCCCCACGCGGGGGCGTGGATTGAAACCCGAAGGCGATGATGGAAAAGGCCTCGGAGCAGCGGTCGCCCCCCACGCGGGGGCGTGGATTGAAACGCGGCAGCATGGCCGCAGATCGCCGACGCTTATGTCGCCCCCCACGCGGGGGCGTGGATTGAAACTGGTTTGGGTCCCACACCACCTTGGTGCGCTGTATGTCGCCCCCCACGCGGGGGCGTGGATTGAAACCTGGCCATGCTCACCATGGCCTCGACAGCCTTGTGTCGCCCCCCACGCGGGGGCGTGGATTGAAACCGCCGCCGTGATCAGCTCCTTGGAGGCGTAGCGCGGCGTCGCCCCCCACGCGGGGGCGTGGATTGAAACGCCAAGGGCATAGGCGTTAATGGTCCTCGCAGAAAGTCGCCCCCCACGCGGGGGCGTGGATTGAAACTCCATGCGGCCCTTCGGGCATGAGCGCCGATGCGGCGTCGCCCCCCACGCGGGGGCGTGGATTGAAACATCGGCAACTGCTCCTCGCCGATCAGCAGGATGGTGTCGCCCCCCACGCGGGGGCGTGGATTGAAACAGCCAAAACCCGCCAAAGCAAATACCGATGATGTGTCGCCCCCCACGCGGGGGCGTGGATTGAAACCAGTATCCTGACAGAGAAAGAGGCGGAAAAGCTGCGGTCGCCCCCCACGCGGGGGCGTGGATTGAAACAGGGATGAATTAATACGGCTGGCACAGTGGTCAGGTCGCCCCCCACGCGGGGGCGTGGATTGAAACTCGTTGGATCAACTGCCAAAAAAAAGGGAACGAAGTCGCCCCCCACGCGGGGGCGTGGATTGAAACTTACTCTTCCCCATTGTCGGCAATAACAGTTTCAGGTCGCCCCCCACGCGGGGGCGTGGATTGAAACATCGCCAGCATAGCGCCTGAATCGCTGTTTCTAGTCGCCCCCCACGCGGGGGCGTGGATTGAAACGCGTATCTTTGCGATGCGCCGAAGCCGTGCCATTCCGTCGCCCCCCACGCGGGGGCGTGGATTGAAACCGAGAACGCTGAAATATTGATGCACGAGGCGAAGTCGCCCCCCACGCGGGGGCGTGGATTGAAACGTCCGGCATTTCAAAGGCGGATAAGTTGGTTTGCGTCGCCCCCCACGCGGGGGCGTGGATTGAAACTCCAGAGTTCTGCACTTGATCCTCAAGACCAAGGGGTCGCCCCCCACGCGGGGGCGTGGATTGAAACTTACCGTGCGCCTCAACTTCACTCTTGCTCATGTGTCGCCCCCCACGCGGGGGCGTGGATTGAAACGTGTGGCTCAAGCCGGGCAACGCTCCGGTATTGAGTCGCCCCCCACGCGGGGGCGTGGATTGAAACTTTGTCCGGATAAGCGCTTGCGCAACCACCTCCAAGTCGCCCCCCACGCGGGGGCGTGGATTGAAACCTTCGCCAAAAGAGACGATGTAGATCGACGTGCCGGTCGCCCCCCACGCGGGGGCGTGGATTGAAACTCCTTCTCGGCGAATTCAACGGCCACCTCATCGGGTCGCCCCCCACGCGGGGGCGTGGATTGAAACCGATCAGTCGAGGCGGTGGGAAACTGGATACCGAGTCGCCCCCCACGCGGGGGCGTGGATTGAAACCCATGCGCCGTGGTGCCCGTGGGCTATCAGACAGGTCGCCCCCCACGCGGGGGCGTGGATTGAAACTTGACCGACACGCCCAGGTTCGGGTTAGCCTTTGTCGCCCCCCACGCGGGGGCGTGGATTGAAACTGCGGCATCCAACATGGTCAAGATGTCGCCGTTTGTCGCCCCCCACGCGGGGGCGTGGATTGAAACGAGCAACTCCTCGATATAGGTATCGTCCTCGGCAGTCGCCCCCCACGCGGGGGCGTGGATTGAAACACTGCGTGTTTAGTAAACTAACGGCTGAATTAAGCGTCGCCCCCCACGCGGGGGCGTGGATTGAAACCTCGACGATGGTGGGGAGTAGGGAGCGCACGGCAGGTCGCCCCCCACGCGGGGGCGTGGATTGAAACCATGCCCCCTTGACCATGGAGACGTTGCCGACATGTCGCCCCCCACGCGGGGGCGTGGATTGAAACTCCTTGTACATTTTCAAGCATGTCGGCTTGACTCCGGTCGCCCCCCACGCGGGGGCGTGGATTGAAACTTCCCCATGACGTGCATGAGAAACGGCTCGCCGAGGTCGCCCCCCACGCGGGGGCGTGGATTGAAACACGAAGGCGGGCCGCACCAGCACCGTTTCTGGCAAGTCGCCCCCCACGCGGGGGCGTGGATTGAAACTCCTGCTCAACTGGATGGCCCCAAAGAAACCTAGTCGCCCCCCACGCGGGGGCGTGGATTGAAACGCCAGGCCACAGTGCAGCTGGGCAACAACCACTAGTCGCCCCCCACGCGGGGGCGTGGATTGAAACAGGGGCATCGCCCAACATCTCCACCTTGCCCTGCCGTCGCCCCCCACGCGGGGGCGTGGATTGAAACTGCCCTTACCTCTAAAATTCGAGCAACCGCTCCCGGTCGCCCCCCACGCGGGGGCGTGGATTGAAACCGTGTGGAGCGTATGGTTATGCCTATGATGCCAAGTCGCCCCCCACGCGGGGGCGTGGATTGAAACCACGGCGAGGAAGAGGGCATACAGCACCAGCCCGGTCGCCCCCCACGCGGGGGCGTGGATTGAAACGCCATGCAGGCGCGGATCGCGGTAGGCGTCGCCGAGTCGCCCCCCACGCGGGGGCGTGGATTGAAACCGGCCAAGGCATCGGCCTTGGTGGGATAGATGGTGTCGCCCCCCACGCGGGGGCGTGGATTGAAACAACCACAATGCGGGAGTTGCTCGGAATATATGGGGTCGCCCCCCACGCGGGGGCGTGGATTGAAACCCAGGCATCCATCAGCGTTCATAACTCCAGACCGCGTCGCCCCCCACGCGGGGGCGTGGATTGAAACCCGAAATCAGGAAAACATTTGTTCCCGTTGTCGTGTCGCCCCCCACGCGGGGGCGTGGATTGAAACATTTGCCACGGGCTGATCAGATTGATCGTCATGCCGTCGCCCCCCACGCGGGGGCGTGGATTGAAACGCGAGCCAGTAAGTAAGGTAAGGGCTGATGCCGAGTCGCCCCCCACGCGGGGGCGTGGATTGAAACGCCAGCGTCGCCGTTCAGGGTGGCCGTCGAGTTATGTCGCCCCCCACGCGGGGGCGTGGATTGAAACATGATTGATGCCTCACCGGCGCTCTACGACTTCAAGTCGCCCCCCACGCGGGGGCGTGGATTGAAACAAGGCCGAACCGCACGCTCCGGACTGCCACTCAAAGTCGCCCCCCACGCGGGGGCGTGGATTGAAACCCCGCCCCGCCTTGTAGCGCGAGCCTCGGACAAACGTCGCCCCCCACGCGGGGGCGTGGATTGAAACCCGGATTTTTGGGGGAACTGGTTCTGGTTTGTGGTCGCCCCCCACGCGGGGGCGTGGATTGAAACTGCGGCATCCAACATGGTCAAGATGTCGCCGTTTTGTCGCCCCCCACGCGGGGGCGTGGATTGAAACCGGAACCGGTTACCAAGGAGGCAGCATGAACCTCGTCGCCCCCCACGCGGGGGCGTGGATTGAAACAAGGTGCTGGCGGGCCGCGCTGTCCTTGAGGGCGTGTCGCCCCCCACGCGGGGGCGTGGATTGAAACTTCGGTGATGGTGAACACCCCGCCCCAATGCACCGGTCGCCCCCCACGCGGGGGCGTGGATTGAAACGCACCGGCCAGCAATCATTGAGCGCGGAGGAACGTCGCCCCCCACGCGGGGGCGTGGATTGAAACGTTTCAACGTCTGGACACAGGCGGAAACCCGGTGGCGTCGCCCCCCACGCGGGGGCGTGGATTGAAACGCGACGCATGGAAGGTCGCGGAACAGCTGGCAAAGTCGCCCCCCACGCGGGGGCGTGGATTGAAACCCCGATCAAAGGCCGCAGGACCCAAAGTCTGCCCGTCGCCCCCCACGCGGGGGCGTGGATTGAAACACCTCGGAATATTCCAACGCCACATCCATCAACCGTCGCCCCCCACGCGGGGGCGTGGATTGAAACGTCGACGCAAGTCCAGCCATGGGGCCAATCATGGTCGCCCCCCACGCGGGGGCGTGGATTGAAACACCTCCCTTGCCGCTTCTTTTCGCGGCCGTCTCAAGTCGCCCCCCACGCGGGGGCGTGGATTGAAACTCAGTTTGCCCTAGGCCTTTCGATAGGCCTAGCTGGTCGCCCCCCACGCGGGGGCGTGGATTGAAACGACGGCGTAGCAAGTTTCATACGTGGCCTTTCCTGTCGCCCCCCACGCGGGGGCGTGGATTGAAACACCGACATAGAGGCCAACGTGCCCACCTGATCCTGTCGCCCCCCACGCGGGGGCGTGGATTGAAACATCATCGGTGGCTGGCAGATCGCCACGTTCTCGGCGTCGCCCCCCACGCGGGGGCGTGGATTGAAACGAGCCGATGGCGTGGGTCACGCCTCCTGTGTTGCTGTCGCCCCCCACGCGGGGGCGTGGATTGAAACAACAGGGACGTGACCTCGCGGTCGTCTATGCTTGCGTCGCCCCCCACGCGGGGGCGTGGATTGAAACGCCGTGGTCACCAGGTCCACCAGTTGCCGCTCCATGTCGCCCCCCACGCGGGGGCGTGGATTGAAACGCTCGTACATACTTCGTGCAGTCTGTCCGGATAAAGTCGCCCCCCACGCGGGGGCGTGGATTGAAACTACGAGGCATACCCGAACACGGCAAGTTATCGGGTCGCCCCCCACGCGGGGGCGTGGATTGAAACATGGCCGGCATGGAGGTGCTGCGCAAGCCCGTGAAGGTCGCCCCCCACGCGGGGGCGTGGATTGAAACGGGCTTAATTGCCCCTTGTTGATTATCAAGATAATGTCGCCCCCCACGCGGGGGCGTGGATTGAAACCCCTGCACCCGTACTACGCCAAAGCGCTGCGCTATGTCGCCCCCCACGCGGGGGCGTGGATTGAAACGAGTCCACCATGCTGCTGATCACTGGCTACGATGTCGCCCCCCACGCGGGGGCGTGGATTGAAACCCAAAACAGCTCGGCCGGAGTCATGCCATAATACGGGTCGCCCCCCACGCGGGGGCGTGGATTGAAACCTCGATGAGGAGATGAATCAAAAGGTCTGCGCCTGGTCGCCCCCCACGCGGGGGCGTGGATTGAAACTTGTGGTGGGTGTACTCCCAGGCCTCGATTTGGGGTCGCCCCCCACGCGGGGGCGTGGATTGAAACTGGATCAAAAACGCTCGTAGTTTGGGATGCATGATGTCGCCCCCCACGCGGGGGCGTGGATTGAAACCGGAGGATTAAGGGCGCCAAGCTCTTGCCAACTGGTCGCCCCCCACGCGGGGGCGTGGATTGAAACCATCGCCCGCGTGGGCGTGGAATAATCGTCATATGTCGCCCCCCACGCGGGGGCGTGGATTGAAACTGGCGTGGACAATGACATGGTATGAAACCATGGACTGTCGCCCCCCACGCGGGGGCGTGGATTGAAACATCGACTCATCTATCACGGCCGCCATCTGGGCAACGTCGCCCCCCACGCGGGGGCGTGGATTGAAACGTGGACCAGACCTAAAATAAAGCTCCTGGCCCAAGTCGCCCCCCACGCGGGGGCGTGGATTGAAACGTAAGGATATATTGAAGGAAGCCATGGAACAACATGTCGCCCCCCACGCGGGGGCGTGGATTGAAACCTCAAATATCACGTCAGGCGGCCAGCAGAGGCCAGTCGCCCCCCACGCGGGGGCGTGGATTGAAACAGTTCGTACTCCTGCGCCCAGGCATCTTCGTCGCCGTCGCCCCCCACGCGGGGGCGTGGATTGAAACCCCACCGACGCCAGCAAGGTGCAGGTGTATGACGTCGCCCCCCACGCGGGGGCGTGGATTGAAACAGCCCTAGGATCTGGCATTTGATCGCCTCGGCCGGTCGCCCCCCACGCGGGGGCGTGGATTGAAACGTCTATGACCACCTTGCCTTGCTTACCTCGCAAGGTCGCCCCCCACGCGGGGGCGTGGATTGAAACCTTTTCGGTGGTGATTACTGACACCACCGCCATGGTCGCCCCCCACGCGGGGGCGTGGATTGAAACGGGAGATCAAATCAGTCGAGTGGCTCTCGGAATGCGTCGCCCCCCACGCGGGGGCGTGGATTGAAACATCCACTCTCCGGTTCCGGCGGTGACGGCGTACAAGTCGCCCCCCACGCGGGGGCGTGGATTGAAACTTTTATATCACCCTTAACACCTCCCCAAAAATGGGGGTCGCCCCCCACGCGGGGGCGTGGATTGAAACGGGGAGAGCTGCAACTCTCCCCAGTCCCGTCCTCTGTCGCCCCCCACGCGGGGGCGTGGATTGAAACCACCATCCGCCGCTGCAGCTCCTGGGCAACTTCCGTCGCCCCCCACGCGGGGGCGTGGATTGAAACTCTTTAAATCCTTCCATCATCCCTCCTGTTTTTGGTCGCCCCCCACGCGGGGGCGTGGATTGAAACCATGACAGGAGGCAGGACATGCCAGAACAGGCAGAGTCGCCCCCCACGCGGGGGCGTGGATTGAAACGGGCATGAGCGCCGATGCGGCCCACACCCAACGGTGTCGCCCCCCACGCGGGGGCGTGGATTGAAACCATTGCTCGCCGGCGGTGATGGTGTCGCCCCGGGCGTCGCCCCCCACGCGGGGGCGTGGATTGAAACCACCACGTCGATGCCGTCCCTGGTTAGGTCCGCATGTCGCCCCCCACGCGGGGGCGTGGATTGAAACTTAACCCGCGTTGAAGAGGTGTTCGGCAAGGCTGGTCGCCCCCCACGCGGGGGCGTGGATTGAAACAACATCAAAGACCTGCGCGAAGAGACGACCATGAAGGTCGCCCCCCACGCGGGGGCGTGGATTGAAACTTGGCCCTGCAACCGCGCCAATGTCTCCAGCAAGGTCGCCCCCCACGCGGGGGCGTGGATTGAAACTTCCTGGTGTCCGACACCAAACAGGCCGATGAACGTCGCCCCCCACGCGGGGGCGTGGATTGAAACGACGTGGATTGAGCGGCTCTCGGCATGCCCTGACGTCGCCCCCCACGCGGGGGCGTGGATTGAAACGCGCTGCCTGATGTGATCCGGTTGCAAGGCGAACGTCGCCCCCCACGCGGGGGCGTGGATTGAAACAGTGGTGCGAAGATGAGCTTGCCCCCCTCTTAAGTCGCCCCCCACGCGGGGGCGTGGATTGAAACTCGATCTCCTCGACCGACCATTTCCCCTTGGACGTCGCCCCCCACGCGGGGGCGTGGATTGAAACAGCAACAACAGTTGCAACAGGTCCGCTCTGCCATGTCGCCCCCCACGCGGGGGCGTGGATTGAAACGCGAGCACCCGCACTACCTCATCTATCGCGCCGTGTCGCCCCCCACGCGGGGGCGTGGATTGAAACAGAGCGGTCACGTTGCTGACATCAGTGTTGGCCGTCGCCCCCCACGCGGGGGCGTGGATTGAAACAATCTGCAATCTCGGCAAGGGCCGCCAGGGTAGGTCGCCCCCCACGCGGGGGCGTGGATTGAAACGCTCAGTGGTCCAGGCCACCAATAACAATGCCGTGTCGCCCCCCACGCGGGGGCGTGGATTGAAACGGCCCATCGATGCAGCTGGTGGTCGAGCAGATGACGTCGCCCCCCACGCGGGGGCGTGGATTGAAACAAATACTTTTCAACTTGTTTGAAACATTCTTCGGGTCGCCCCCCACGCGGGGGCGTGGATTGAAACCTTTTTTAATCCAGATCATTTTAATCTCCTTATTGTCGCCCCCCACGCGGGGGCGTGGATTGAAACTTTACCGTAAAACAAAGCCTTTTTGATCTTGTCGAGTCGCCCCCCACGCGGGGGCGTGGATTGAAACAACTCGCTTTCCGTCGGCGTTAGTAAATTTAACCGTGTCGCCCCCCACGCGGGGGCGTGGATTGAAACGAGGGCCGCCGCCTGGAACGCCCTGATTTGCTCGGGTCGCCCCCCACGCGGGGGCGTGGATTGAAACTTCGTTGCGGGCATACCGGTGCCCAAAGGGAGCGGTCGCCCCCCACGCGGGGGCGTGGATTGAAACCTCGTGGTCAACCAAGTGGGGCAGCGCTCTGGCATGTCGCCCCCCACGCGGGGGCGTGGATTGAAACATCACCTCCCTGCGCCCGCTCTGTGAGCGCGGTGTCGCCCCCCACGCGGGGGCGTGGATTGAAACCTGATCCACACAGTTTCGCCGGCCGCTACCGTGGCCGTCGCCCCCCACGCGGGGGCGTGGATTGAAACATTGAAGGAGAAAGCGCCTCTTGCTCTTCCGCTTTGTCGCCCCCCACGCGGGGGCGTGGATTGAAACAGCCCTGCCGAGGTGCAGGCCCTGATTGCCGATGGTCGCCCCCCACGCGGGGGCGTGGATTGAAACATGTGTCTCAATCGGAATATGGTGATAGATGGCCGTGTCGCCCCCCACGCGGGGGCGTGGATTGAAACGGTGAGTTGATGGTGCGGGATGTCTCCCAGACCCCGTCGCCCCCCACGCGGGGGCGTGGATTGAAACATCCACTCTCCGGTTCCGGCGGTGACGGCGGACAAGTCGCCCCCCACGCGGGGGCGTGGATTGAAACGCCTAACTCAATCAGCTCGTCGATCAGCACCCAGGTCGCCCCCCACGCGGGGGCGTGGATTGAAACCTGCGCACCGCCGACGGCGAGACCGCCATCCTCAAGTCGCCCCCCACGCGGGGCGTGGATTGAAACCGAAACTGCAAATCACGGGCGGTCCATGAGGGCCACCCCGCGCTGGTGATTCGGGCCAAGGGCAAAAAGGCCCTGTTTTGGAAAGGAGCACGGCACCCGGTGAAGGCGGTACATCAACCGGCGCGGAAGGGGAAGCCTTTCTTGCGGGAAGCGGCCGAGGAGCTGGAGCGCGAAGGATATGACTTCCTCGACCGCTATTTAACAGACAAGGTGAACGAAAAAATTGCCAAGGAGATCAAGGGCAAGATCACTTTGACGTTGAAGCTGTGACCTGAGCCAAGCTGTTGCTTGCCGTTGAGAGTCGCAACGGCATACCTACCAAAGCGCCCCTTGTGGCAAATTGATCCATGATTGCACGATACGCCGCATGTCTTCTCGGTATTCGGCATCGGCAATTGTCTCGATTATCCGCAGCGCCTCCTTGTGCTCGCCGCGGTCGACCAGGAGAGCGGCAATCTCAAACTTTTCCGTGTCGGTGCCCTCCATCCGCTTGATGCGTTCCATGGTCTTCTTGGCGTCCGGATCGCCGAACACTTCCGCTATTTCTTCCCTGGTAGGGTTGTAGTCAAGATAGGTCTTCATGGCGTCACCTCTGCAAGCCATTGATTGAAAGCCACATCATCGTTGATGCAGTCGAGCGCGTCGCCGATTGCCGCCCGGTCAATCCAGGTCTGCTGCGCGCGAAAGAGCACGTCCGTCACCGGCGCTTTGAAATTCCACCGGTTGACCCCTTCATTGATCTGCACCAGCTGTTCCAGGATGTTGTCGTCTCGGATGCCCAGCTTTGAAAGCAATGTGTCAAAGTTGCGCACCCATCCACGATACCCCAACCCCTGCGTTTTTACCATCTCCAGGTGGGTCGGATCGATACCCAGCTCCTTGAGCATGGTCGGGTAAGTGCGGCGGGCTGTCCACTGGTTGACTACCTCCATCACCCGGCGTCGCTGCGCCTTGTTGCTAATCCCGATAGACACGCCTGCATTCTGGCGGTTGTGCTGGATCTCGTGCCAGAGCGATTCAAGGGCGTACTCCTCAAGAAATGTGAGTTGTTCACCGCGGTTGATCTTGATGAATGCGTCCATCATTGCACCTGCAGGCGACCATTTAACCGTAACCGGAATACCGGTCGCCTCGGTGTAGCTGACCCATGTCTTGGTTGTTGAAAAATATACGTCTCCAGATGAATATGTCCACATAAACGAACCAGGCATACCGCGCTCTGCCTTGGCGATGCGGATTGGGTTGTCGCCGCCCAGGTGGCCGAGCTTGGAAACGATAACCCGCTCCACATCGGCATAGTTGCTGATTCTACCGAGGGGCGGCTGGTTCTTGCTGGGTTCCGGCCCAGTTGTTGGTGCCGACCCATCACTGTTGTCTCCAGCTTGGGCGAAGAACTCGGCAACAGTGATCGTCCGGCATCGAGCGTGATACGGGGGGAGTCCTATCTTGCCGCGCGCCACCTGGTGATTGATGGCGTTCTGTGAGGTCAGGTTCTCGGCTTGTGCGTCGCTCCACCATGGCCATGCAGCCTTTATCTTCTCCTTGCTGCCGCTTTCACAGGCCGCCATGTACTGTTCCACCTGACGGCGCAGATCCATAACCGCGATCACTGTACCGTGCAGGCGGCGACAAGTCTCACTGGTCTTACTGTCGAGCCTGGCCTTAACCCGAACCACCTCAATACCGGCCTTTTCGTATCCGGACACCCGGCCGATCTCCCTAATCTTAGTGGCGGTGTGGTCGGCGAGTAAGTCCCAATAGGCCGTACCCTTGTCGCCCAGCGTTTTAAAATGCACCTTCATTAGCTCGGCCAAGTCGCGTCGATTGTATCCACCTTCAAAATAATCCTGCAGCACGGCGCGAAATCCTTCCTGGATATTGTCGTTGTAGTGGCTGCCAATCCAGAAACGAGTATTGCGGTCAAGAATTTCGAGTGATTTTGAATCGGGCAAATCCCGTCGCCCCCCACGCGGGGGCGTGGATTAAAATTTCCTGTTCCCGCCTCTTTCCCTCCTGGCTCAGCCATCTGCTCGACCACACACAACCGGCGATTCCAATGGTCAACGGTCGAGTGTGGATCAAACCGGTGCGGCCAACCTGAGTCAGGATTCTGGTCGCCGTTTGATTGGAGTCGCCATGGAGATAATCAACGAGGAACAAGGGAAGGCGGAGGGGGAGTTCGTGGCAGATGTTTGGTTACCTGTTGCAGGAACAGAACGGGTGCCGTGTGCTTGACCTCCGCCATGGACGGTGGTGTTTGCGTCTCCATCATCATCGAACTTACCGCACATCCGGCCAAACCGCAGGGATTGATCCGTTCGTAGGACCGCAGGTCCGGGCAGACATTGAGGGCAAAGCCGTGCAGGGTCACCCAGTGGCGGACGCCGACACCAATGAAGCCGATTTTGCCACGAGACGACCAGACCCCGGTTTGCCCGGCAACCCGGTGCGCCGGAATGTGGAAGGCGACCAGGGTGGCGATCAGCACCTCTTCCAGGAAGCGCATCCAGCGATGGAGGTCGCGGCCTCGTCTGCCGAGATGAACGAGTGGGTAACCCACCAACTGTCCCGGCCCGTGCCAAGCCACATCCCCACCCCGGTTGATACGCTCAACGGGGAGGGTGGAATCGAGGATGTTGGCCAGATCGCCGCCCCGGCCGATGGTATAGACGGCGGGATGTTCGAGCAGCAGCAGGGTCTCTTCCTCGTTGCCGGCGGCAATTTCCGCTGCCAGCCGCTCCTGCAGAGCCAGGGCCTCGCGGTACTCGACCAGGCCGCAGTCGAGGATGCGCATGGCCTCAGGGGAGGCGGGCCATGAGATACCTGGTCATGGCCGCCAGGGTCGACAGTTTGCCGTAGTCCGATTCGGGGATGTCCACCCCGGTGCGTTCGTTCAGTCCAACCAGCACACGGAGAAAACTGAACGAATCGATGTCCAGGGCCTCGCGGATGTTCTCGTCCGGCGCCAGCTCGACCGGGTCGCATTCGGGCGCGACCTTTTTCAGTTCGGCAAAAATATGGGAAAGCAGTTCCTGTTCGGTCATAGAGCCTCCGGTTGCTGGAGATGGCGATTGAGGGCTTCGAGGAACAGGGCACCCTGGTGGCCGTCGGTGGCGCGATGATCGGCGGCCAGAGTGGCGGTCACGCAGCGCCGCACTCCCAGCATGCCGTTTTCGGCCCAGGGTCGCTCGCTGATCTTGCCGAAACCGATCAGCGCCACCTGCGGCGGATAGATGATGCCGAATACCGTTTTTATGCCCCGATCACCCAGGTTGGTGACCGACACGGTGGCGTCAGTGACCTCCGAACCGCGCAACCGTCCCGACCGGGTCCGCTCGATCAGGTCGGCCATGGCCTGCATCAGCTCACCCAGGCTGAGCCGGTCGACGTGATGAATGGCGGGCGAGATCAGGCCGCCGGTGCGCAGGGCGATGGCGAACCCGACATGGATGTCCGGTTGCACCTGAAGACGGTCATTCAACCAAAAGCCGTTCAGTTCCGGCACGTCGCGCAGAGCCTTGGCCGTTGCCTTGAGGAGTAGGACAACCGGCAGGATGCGCTCGCGCATGGAACGTTGGCGGTTTTCCTCCTCCAGCCATTGCAAGGGGTGGCTCAGGTCGATCTCGGTTGCCAGGTAATAGTGGGGGATTTCTCGGTTGGAGCGACTGACCGCAGCGGCAATGGCCTGCCGCATCCTGGTCTCGGGCGTGTCCCCAGCGGATTCGGCTGGTGCAGCCGTTGCCTGCGGGGACGTTATTGTTTTTGCCTGGGCCGCTGCCTCGATATCGCTGCGCTGGATGGCACCGCGCGGGCCGGTTCCCTGGACCGTGGCCAGATCAACCCCCAGTTCCAGGGCCAGACGCCTGGCCGAGGGCGAACAGGAGAGCCGCTCGGAAGATATCGTCGGTTGAGCTGGGATGGTTTCCTGCGGCTTGCTCACTGGGGAAGGTTCGGTTGTCTTCTCAACGGTGGGCTCGGTCCGCACCTCGGTGAACACAGCCTTGGCCGTTCCTGCCTCGATTCGGGCCAGCAAGGTACCCACCGGCACAGTCTGGCCGGCAGCCACCAGCGGCTCACCCATGATGCCGTCCTCGAACACCTCGATCTCGAACAGTCCCTTTTGGGTCTCGACCAGGGCGACGATATCGCCCCGTTTGACCCTCTGTCCCGGCACCACCAGCCATTCGACCAGTTTACCGGTTTCCATGTCGGCGCCCAGGCTGGGCATGCGAAATTCACCCATGATGCATCATCCTCCGGACTGTGGCCACAATTTTATCCACCTGGGGCAGGGCCGCCTCTTCCATGTGCTTGGCATAGGGCATGGGCACCTCGGCGCTGCACAGCCGCTCCACCGGCAGATCGAGATCGTAGAAGGCCTGTTCCATGATCCGGGCCGAGATCTCGGCCGACAGACTGCCGCTGCGCCAGCCCTCGTCAACAATCAGCACCCGGTGGGTGCGGGCAATCGAGGCCAGATAGGTGGCATCGTCCAGGGGCCGCAGGGTGCGCAAGTCGATCACCTCGGCCTCGATCCCTTCCTCGGCCAGGATCTTGGCCGCATCCAGGCATTTGAACAGGCTGGCGCTATAGGTGATCAGGGTGAGGTCGCGTCCCGGCCGCCGCACCCGGGCAGTGTCGATGTCCACCGGCCCGGCATCTTCCGCCAGCATTCCCTCCATGTTGTAGAGGGTGTTGTTCTCGAAGATCAACACCGGGTCCGGGTCTTCCAGCGCGGTCCACAGCATGCCGCGCGCATCCTCCAGGGTGGCCGGCGCCAGCACCCGCAGACCCGGGATGTGGGCGTACCAGCCCTCGAAGGAATGGGCGTGCTGGGCAGCCAACTGCTTGCCTGCACCGGTGGCCATGCGGATGACCAGCGGCACGTTGAACTGGCCGCCTGACATGTGCAGCAGGCTGGCGGCGGTGTTGACGATCTGGTCCAGGGCGAGCAGGCTGAAGTTGACCGTCATCACCTCGACGATGGGCCGCATGCCACCCAAGGCCGCGCCAATGCCTGCACCGACGAAGCCGGATTCGCACAGCGGCGTGTCACGGATGCGCTCCGGCCCGAACTCGGCCAACAGTCCCTTGCTGACCGCATAGCAGCCACCGTAGTGGCCCACATCCTCGCCCATGAGGAAGACCCGCGAGTCCCGGTGCATGGCCTCGCGGATCGCCTGTTTGACCGCCTCTCGGTAGGTGGTGGTTTGCGTTGCGCTCATCATGCCCTCCTCTCGGTGGTGACAAAACGGGTCAGGTCCTCGACCGCTTCCCAGGTGCCGGCCTCGGCAAAGGCCACCGAGGCCTCGACCTCGGCCGCCACCTCGCGTTCGAGCGCGACCCGCTCGGCCTCGGTGAACAGGCCCGCCTCTCTCAGACGGCCGGCCAGCAGCTCGATCGGATCGCGCTGCTTCCACTGCTCGACCTCCTCCTTGGTGCGATAGAGTTCGGTGTCGAACATCGAATGCGGCCGGAAACGGTAGGTGCGGCATTCGAGCAGATAGGGTCCGTTGCCGGCTTGGATGTGGGCAACGGCTGCACGGGCCGCAGCCTCCACCGCCTGCACATCCATGCCGTCCACCGCGGCTGCGGCCATGCCGTAACCGGCTGCCTTGGCAGCGATATCCTGGTTGGCCTCGGTGTAGCGCAGGGCCGTCCCCATCGCATACAGATTATTTTCACAGATAAACAACACCGGCAGCTTCCACAGGGCGGCCAGGTTCATGGATTCGTGGAAATCGCCCTCAGCCACGGCGCCGTCGCCGAAGAAACAACTGGTGACCCGCTGTCGCCCCTGCATGTGATCGGCCAGGGCCAAACCCACCGCCAGAGGCAGACCGCCGCCGACAATGGCATTGCCGCCGTAAAAACGGGTGGTCGCGTCAAAGAGATGCATCGAACCGCCTCGGCCCCGACAGCAGCCCTCCACCTTGCCGTACATCTCGGCCATGATCGAGGCCGCGCTCATGCCGCGCGCCAGGGCCTGGCCGTGTTCGCGATAGGTGGCTACCACCGCGTCCTCGGGGGTGAGCGCCGCCATCACCCCCACGGCCACCGCCTCTTCGCCGATGTAGAGGTGGAGAAAGCCGCGGATCTTCATCGCGCTGTACAACTCAGCCGATTTTTCCTCGAAGCGGCGGATGAGCAGCATCTGCCGCAGGTGCCGCAATGCCTGTTCCTTGTTCAGTCCATTCATGATTCGCTCCCTTCCAGGGTGGAGGTGTCGCCGATGGGCAGGCCCAGTTCGCGGGCCTTGAGCAGGCGGCGCATGATCTTGCCGCTGCGGGTCTTGGGCAGGTTGTCGATGAACTCCAGCTCCTTGGGCGCCACCGCCGAACCGAGCCGAGTGCGGCCGAAGCCGATCAGCTCCTGTTGCAGGGCGTCACCCGCGGTGAAGCCGGCCTTGAGCACCACAAAGGCCTTGACGATCTCGCCAATGGTCGGTTCGGGTTTGCCGATCACCCCGGCCTCGGCCACCGCCGGATGCTCCATCAGGCTACTCTCGACCTCAAAGGGGCCGACCATGTGGCCGGCGGTCTTGATGATGTCATCGGCCCGGCCGACGAACCAGTAGTAGCCGTCCGCGTCCCGCCGGGCGAGATCGCCGGTCAGGTACCAGTCACCGACAAAGCATTTGTGGTATCGTTGCTCGTCGTGCAGATAGGCGCGGAACATGGAGGGCCAACCGCGCCGCAGGGCCAGCTCGCCTTCCACCTCCGCCCCTTCGATCCGCACCGTATCGGCATCGAGTCGGGTGACGATGGCCGCCTCGATGCCGGGCAGCGGTTTGCCCATGGAACCGGGACGAATCTCCAGGGCCGCGTAGTTGGCGACCATGATGCCGCCGGTTTCGGTCTGCCACCAGTTGTCGTGGATCGGCAGTCCAAGGACCCGCTGCCCCCACAGCACCGCCTCCGGGTTGAGGGGCTCGCCGACGCTGTGCACGAGGCGTAAGGCCGAGAGATCATAGCGTTGCCGCAACGTATCCGGGGTGCGCATCAGCATGCGGATGGCAGTGGGCGCCGTGTACCAGACCGTGACCCGCTGCTCAGCAAGGATGCGGTACCAGCGCTCGGCATCGAAATCGGCCTCGTCGACAATGGTGGTGACCCCATGGAGCAGGGGGGCGATGATGCCGTAGGAGGTGCCGGTCACCCAGCCGGGATCGGCGGTGCACCAGAAGATGTCGTCCGGATGGAGGTCGAGCACGTAGCGGCCGGTGATGAAGTGGGTGAGCACGGCATTGTGCACATGGACCGCGCCCTTGGGCATGCCGGTGGTACCGCTGGTGAAATGAAGGATCGCCCGGTCCTCGGGATCGGTGGGCGGGATAGTGAACTGTTCGGAACAGCCCTGGAGCAGTGATGGAAGGGCGCGGACCCGCTGGTCGATATCCGCGTCCACATCGACCAGCAGGATGCAGCGCAACTCCGGCAGTCGGTCGAGCAACGGTTTGATCTTCTTGCTGTACTGCCGTTCGGTGGTCACCAGGACGCGGGCATTGCCGCGCTCCAGCCGCTGGGCGATGGGTTCCGGACCAAAGGCGGCAAACAGCGGACAGAAGACGGAGCGGTGTTTGAGGGTGCCGAAGAAGGCGGCGTACAGCAACAGACTGCGGCCGGCCAGCCAGAAGATCCGTTCGCCCGGCAGAACGCCGAGTTGGCCGAGCAGATGGGCAAACCGGTTGCTGCGCGCCTGCAGCTCGCCATAGGTCAGCGGGGTGAGGGTACCGTCCTTGCCGAGGAAGCGGATGGCCGCACGGTCGTGCAGGGGGCCGCGGGCATGCCGGTCCACCGCCTCATGGGCAATGTTCATCCCCCCGCCCTGAAGGCCATCCAGTGCCGCACGGGCTTCTTCCCAGGAAAAGTCGGCCCGGATTCGTTCATAATCCAACAGATTGGGCTGGACCGCCATGGTCGCCACATTCTTGGCGATGGGAGCAAAAGGCATGGGCACCTCCACCATACAATGGTTGCAAAGTTTGGTGCAAACATCGGTTACGGAAGAAGACCGCTTCTGCGGTTGCGTCGATCTTGACGTTTTGGATCAATCCTGATTGCGGCCTCGGCAATGTTTTCTTGAACGGCCTCGTGATGCTGTGAAAATACAACGTGGCATCGTTTTAATGTATACGCCCATGCCAGTCCGTTCACAATAAATAGATATATAATATGTATTGGATAGGAAAAATATATATTTTACTGCATGGCCCGTTCACCTGTTTTGGTGTAGGATGACGTTCATTAGGCACAAGCTGTGGATTACGACCTGACGAAAACCTGATCAATGAGGAGAAGAAAACTCGGGGTACGTGAATCTTTCTTGTCTTTATTCTTGTTTTTTTTAAATGATAGCTTATTCTTTTAACTAATAAAATTTAGGACCAAGTGTTTTGCTTTGGTTGTGTTGGAGAAGATTGATCGACGGTAAGTTGTAGAGAATGCTTTTGTGTATTCCCATGTGATGTGCTGGCCTCGCTGAAATTTGGTTCCGCGAGAGGCTCATTTATAAAAACTGATCAAGGAGACAATCATGACACAAGAAAAGAAAAAAGAAGTATGTCCTACCTGCGGAGGAAAGAAGGTGCTTGAGGGCGTTTGTGAGACCAGCAGCGAATGGCAAGGGAAAACTCCCGACGGCCAGGTGTGCACTCCCGATCAGAAATGCCCGACCTGCAAGGGAAAAGGGTATGTAGAGAGCTGATCGTTCACAATCAGCCGCACGCTAACACCGTTAGCAGCGTATTGATCGATACGACCGGGTGTCCGGGAAAGAGCAGAACCAGCTCTTTTCTGGAACACCCGGTTTTTTTGTTGGGCAAGGCAAAAGGACGGTGGCTCCGGCTAAGGCTGGCGGCACGGTCACGGGTTATGATCGCGAGCCGATATTGACATAGGACGTCAGCGCCGGCCCGGTGTAGTGGGCCGTTGGACGGATCAGCCGATTGTTCTTCCATTGTTCCAGAATGTGCGCGGTCCAGCCCACCACACGGCTGACGGCAAAGATCGGGGTGAACAGCTCCACCGGGATGCCCATGGCGTGGTAGAGCGGGGCTGAGTAGAAGTCGACGTTGGCAAAGACCTTGGAGTTGGCCAGCATCAGTTCTTCCACTGCCTGGGCTGTTTCGTAGAGCTGTGTCTCCCCGGTAAGCGCAGTAATCTTGTTGACCTCCTTCCGCAGGATCGTGGCGCGCGGATCCTCGCAGCGGTACACCCGGTGGCCGAAACCGGGAATCTTCACCTTCTCCGCCAGTCGTGGCAGCACCCAATCGGCGGCCCGTTCCGGTTTGCCGATTTCTTCCAGCATGCGCATCACCTCGGCGTTGGCCCCACCGTGCAGCGGTCCCTTGAGGGCGGCGATGGCGCTGGTCACCGCCGAATAGATGTCGGTCATGGTGGCGGCGGTCACCCGGGCGGCAAAGGTCGAGGCATTGAGTTCGTGGTCGGCGTGCAGAATGAGCGCCGTGTCCATGGCCTTGACCATGATCGGGTCCGGCTCCCTGCCCTGGAGAGTGTAGAGAAAGTTGAAGGCAATGCCGTAGTTGGACCTGGGTTCGATCGGTTCCTTGCCGTCGCGCAGCCGCTGGTGCGAGGCGATGATCAGCGGGATGCGTTCGGTGAGGCGCTGGGCCTTGCGCAGGCTGGCGTCGAGCCGGGTGTTGCCGCTGTCCGGATCCCAGTGGCCCATGGAGGACACCGCGGTCCGCAGCACCTCCATCGGGGTGGCGGCGTGGGGAAACATGCGCAGGATCATGACCGTTTCCACCGGTAGCTTCATGCAGCCGGTGAAGCCGTCGAGAAAAGCCTGGAATTCGACGAATCCGGGCAGGCGGCCGTACCACAACAGGTAGGCGACCTCCTCGAAGGTGGAATGCTCGGCCAGGTCGACGATGTCGTAGCCGCGATAGAGCAGGCGGCAGTTGTCGCCGTCCACCAGGCAGATGGAGGAATTGCAGGCAATGACGTCGGCCAGGCCTGCCTCGAACGGTTTGGCGGGAAGGGTTGAAGGGGTGGTCATGCGCTTCTCCTTTGACCGAGAGTGATGCAACGATTGACGTGGGGCGTTTCGCGCCAGCAACTCTGCCAGGCGGGCTGACAATGCAGAGGTAAAGGCTAATGTTTAAGCACGGTCAAGGGAAATGCAAGGGCTTCCATGGCTGGGATTTTCTGTTTCCAGCGTTGGCGCTGATTCTGCCGGAAGGCTATCGAACCGGATCAGGCCCAACAGAGCCGCACCGGCGCGAATCAGCCCTTCGCCGCGGAAAGTCTGGCGGATACGTTCACCGCACCCATGATTGGGTCGATAACCGTTTCGGTCCGGATCGGCTGGAAAAATTTTTCTTCCCTTGACAATGGGAGTATTGTTGGTTTTATCTTCGTCCTGTTCAGGTGTTCGTGCGAACATAATAGGGAACCCCGTGGGAATCGGGGACGGGCCCGCCGCTGTGAACGGGGACGAACGCTGCACGGAAGTCACTGACGCCAATGTCGGGAAGACGCAGCCAGTAGGATGAACCGCAAGTCAGAAGACCTGCCTGGACATTGAGGAGACGACTGCGAGGACGGCGGCGTACCCGGTTCACCATTTCTGCGGATAAACAGGGCTATCCCGGATCGATTGTTTCGATCCGGGATTTTTTTGGCCCTGGCGCAGGCTCCCGGCCATCCTTTGTTGTCGACTCCGCCGATTTTTCTGGCGCGAGGAGCCCATGCACAGGAATCTGGCCATATCATTCCCCGTTGTCTCGAACCGCCGGCGGCAAGCCGCGCGTGCCAGCGCTTCGCCCACCCCCAAGCCTCCCCGTCATAAGCATCGCGTCCCGTCCGGGGTTCGGCCCCGGTTTCCGTCTCTTCAACGTGCATAAGGAATCCATAATGGACTGGCTGCATTCCCTCATCGATTACGGCGTGCTCGGGCTGTTGCTGCTGCTGAGCGTGATCGCCCTTGCCGTGGCCCTGGAACGATTTCTCGTCTACCGGACCACACGGGTGGACGAATATCAGGATCGCAGAGCGCTCGAACTGCACCTGACCCACAAGCTGCACCTCATCGCCACCATTGGCGCCAATGCGCCCTACATCGGCCTGCTGGGCACGGTGCTTGGCATCATGCTCACTTTCCATGACATCGGCGCCGCCGGATTCGATACCACCAAGATCATGACCGGCCTGGCGCTGGCGCTCAAGGCCACCGCCCTGGGGCTTTTGGTGGCCATCCCGGCGGTCACCCTCTACAACCTCCTGCTCCGCCGGTGCAAGGTACTGCTCATCCAGTGGGATATCCGCCATGGATGAAAAGGGATTCGATTATCTCAACGTCATCCCCCTGGTTGACGTGATGCTGGTTCTGCTGACCATCGTCCTCACCACCTCGACCTTTATCGCCACGGGCGGCATCCAGGTGGAACTGCCCAAGGCCAGCGTCAGCGAAGACGCGGCCGCGCTCCATCCGCGAACCATCGTGATCAACAGGGAAGGGCGGCTATGGCTGGATTCGGCGGAGGTCGCGCTCGGCGGGCTGGAAGCGGCCCTGGCGGGGGTGGGCCGGAACACGCCGCTGATTGTCCGCGCCGATAAACATCTTTCCCTGCAAATGTTTGTGGACGTGTACGAGGCGATCAAGCGCCTTGGCTTCACCACTCTCAGCCTGCAAACGGAACAGCAACCATGAGCCATCAAACCACCGCCACCCATGTTTCCCTCTTGGTGCACGCCGTTTTTTTCTTCGTTGCCGTGGGGCTTGGCCAGCATGCCGTGCCGCTCCGCCCGCCGGTGGCCATTGATTTTTCCATCCTCTCCACCGGAGGATCGATGGAGGTCCAGCAGGAAAAAATTTCTTCTCCTCCGGCCAAGAAGAAGGACGTGGCAGAGCCGAAAAAAATTTCGCCCAAGGCCGTGGCGAGGAAGGTGCGGCCCAAGCCGGTGCAGCGGGAAAAGACATCTGTTCCGCCAAGGGAAAAGGATGCACGCTCCGAGGCCCTGCCTGTTGCCGCACAGCCGCGACCCTCAACCGGGAAAGAGGTGCTTCCCGACGCTGGCCAGACCGCCGCGACCGCAACGGTTGCAAGCGGACCGGCAGCAGCGAGCCCTCCTGCAAAGGGTGGACGGGGCGGTCTGTACGCTGTCGGTCAACTCGACGCGCCGCTTGCGGTGGTGTCCAAAACGCCGCCTGCCTATCCGCCGGCAGCCAAACGGCGCAATATCGAGGGGTGGATCAAGGTCAAGTTCGTGGTCGACGAACAAGGGCGCGTCGACCACGTGTCGGTGCTCGATGCCGAACCCGAGGGCGTGTTCGAACAGAGCGTCCTGCGCTCCATCGGCGGTTGGCGATTCAAGCCGGGCACCATCAAGGGCATGGCGGTCAAGGCCCAGGTGGAACAGACCATCACCTTCAAGCTGGAAGGGTGAAGGGCAAACGATCACGGACCGCCAGTTTTTTTTGACGGTTCCTCTCCAAGCAGCCGTCTGCCGCCGCACTAAACGTCTTCCCCGACCGTTCATGTCCTGCTTTTTCCATGCAGGAATTGCGGCCGGTTGCCTTGTCCACGGGCGCTTCGTTTGCCGACGGAGCGTCTGTTTTTTTGTGGCAGCTCAGAGGACAGGAAACCGTGGACTGCCGGACCCGCCGCGATTGCATCCAGGAGTGAACAGCCGGGCAACGGATCTCTTGCCGGTGTGTACAACAGCTATCCTCTTTCTATCCACTATTCACTTATTGCAAACAGGTTCGCCTCTTTATCTAATGAATCCGCGATCAATGCATTTCCGCTTTCGAGGAAGCGCATTGCAGGGGACACGCTTGGCTGCCGTTCATCGCCGAAGGCATACTCCACCACCAGAGGGCAGTTAACGATGTATGTACCACATTGCAAATACGATATTTTTATCAGTTACGCCCACGTTGACGACCTCCCCTTTCCCGGCTCATCCGCCGGCCATGCAAGAGGGTGGGTGACCACCTTTGTCGGTTGCCTCAAGACCAGGCTCGCGCAAAAATTGGGCCGCAGCGATGCCTATTCCTTGTGGATGGATCATGAAATGGAAAGCTGGCCTTACATTTCGCAACAGTTGCTCAGCAATATTCGTGATTCAGCCAGCTTGGTGGTCGTCCTCTCGCCCGGCTATGTGGCTTCACCGTGGTGCCAGCGGGAGCGCAACGCCTTTTTGGCTCTCCTGGAGGAACATGTGGCCCGTCCGGTGTTCCTTGTCGAACGGGAACGAGTGGAGGACGAGTTTCCCGCGGAACTGATGGATCGCAAGATTTTCCGCTTTTGGGTTCAGGAGCGCGAGGGCAAGGCACCGCGCATTCTGGGCGTTCCCTGCCCTGATCCGGCTGATCACGAATATTACAACCAGATCGATGACCTGTGTCAGGACATCGCGACCAATCTGAAACGTCTCAGGGGTGCCGGTGGGGCGGTCACCGCTCTTGCCGCATCCTCTCCATCCAGCCTCGCGCCGGCCATGGCTCCCAGAGGAAGGGTATATCTCGCCCAGGTCACCGACGACCTTGATCTCCAGCGCAACAGTGTCAAGCGGTATCTGGAACAGGCCGGGGTGGAGGTGCTGCCGGCCACCTGGTATTCCCAGGATCCCAAGATCTTTCGCGCTCACGCCGAACAAGATCTTGAACGTTGCGACCTGTTCGTGCAACTGATCAGCGAGACAGCGGGCAAGAGACCGGAAGACCTGCCCCAGGGGTATCCGCAGTTTCAGTTGGAGCTGGCCCTGGCAACCGATAAGCCCATTCTCCAGTGGCGAAACCCGACATTGGATTGTGCAGCCATCGAGGATAAGGCGCACCAGGCGTTTCTAACGGCAACAACGGTACGCTCCGAGGGGCTGGAAGATTTCAAAGGCGAGATCCTCAGGCGGCTGGTTACTCCGCCTGTGACTCACGGGTTGAAGAAGAGCGTCTATGTATTCGTGGACATGGAATCGGCGGATCGCCCTTTTGCCGAGCAGATCTGCGATATCCTCGATCGGTACGGCGCGGAATACGTACTGCCGGTGCAGAGCGACAATCCAACGGAAAACCGGCACGACCTGGAGCAGAATCTGGTCGAATGCGACGCGCTCATCGTGATCTATGGCAGCGCGACCAAAACCTGGGTGCGCGGCCAATTGCAGGAAGCCCGCAAATCGGTCGCCTTGCGGAAAACGCCGCTGCGCGCCCTGGCCGTGTTTGAAGGGCCGCCCGAGGAAAAGGCGCCGCTGGACATGAAAATCCAGGGAATGCAGGTGCTCGATCATCGCAAGGGCATCAACGAACACCAGGTGCGGCAATTTCTTGACAGCCTGGTGGTGGCGGAGGCCGGCTCATGAGCACACGTCAACCGTACCCCGGCTTGCGCCCCTTTGACCGCGACGAGGCCGACATCTTTTTTGGCCGGGAAGAACAGACCGACGATCTGCTCAGCCGCCTCAACGCCAGCCGTTTTCTCGCCATTGTCGGCACGTCCGGATGCGGCAAGTCGTCCCTGGTCCGCGCCGGCATGATTCCCGCCCTGGAGACCGGTTTCATGGCCGCCGCTGGCTCACGCTGGCAGTTCGTGCAGATGCGGCCGGGCAGCCGCCCGATCTGCAGATTGGCCACCGCCCTGGTCGACGAGGCGGAGCTGTTGCACGAGGGAGAGGAGCGATCGCAGGCCTTGGGATTCCTCAACGCGGCTCTGCGGCGGGGACCAATGGGCCTGATTGACGCCTTGCGCCACACCCCGTTGCCGCCCCACACCAACCTGTTGATCCTGGTCGATCAGTTCGAGGAAATTTTTCGTTTCCGCCGGGAGGGAGACCGGGACGAGGCCGATGCCTTCGTGGCGCTGCTGCTGGCCAGCGCGCAACAACGCGATCTGCCGGTGTATGTCGTTTTGACCATGCGCTCCGATTTCATCGGCAGCTGCGCCCTGTTCAACGGTCTGCCCGAAGCGCTCAATCAGAGCCAATACTTGACTCCCCGCTTGAGCCGTGAACAACAACACATGGCCATTGTTGGCCCGGCACGCGTGTTCGGCGGCGAGGTGGAACCGGAACTGGTCAACGCGCTGCTCAACGCGATGGGCACGGACCCGGATCAACTGCCGCTGCTCCAGCATTTGCTGATGCGGTTGTGGCATGTTGCCGGATCGGTGCCACCGTCGTCTCCCGGTACGCCTTATCCAGGGGATGGTTCGTCGACACGGCTGTTGACCATGGACGACTATGAAGCGGTCGGCGGTTTGCAGCAGGCCCTCTCCAACCATCTCAACGAGGCGTATGGGGAGCTGGACGGCAACCAGCGGCAGGCGGCCGAGATTCTGTTTCGTCGCCTGTCCGAACGAGGAACGGAACAGCGCGACATCCGCCGGCCCACGGTGTGCGTGGAGATAGAAGAGCTGATCGGTATCCGCCATGACCAACTGGTTGCCGTGGTGGAGATCTTCCGCGCCCCTGATCGCAGTTTCCTTACCCCGCGGCAGCCAGAAGAGATTTTTCCCAATACCGTGCTGGATATCGCCCATGAATGCCTGATCCGCCAGTGGGACCGGTTGCGCGGCTGGGCAAGGGAGGAAGCGCGGTCGGCGGAAACCTACCGTCTTCTCGAACGGGCGGCGCAGCGCAAGGAAGAAGGCGAGGGCGGGTTTTATCGTCCCCCTGAATTGGAGGCAGCCCTGGCCTGGAGGGAACGGGAACAGCCTTCTCCGGTCTGGGCCCGGCGCTACGGCGGCGATTTTGCGCAGGCCATGCGGTTTTTGGCTGAAAGCGAGCAGGTCCACCGGTCCGAAGAAGCCCGGGCGGAAGAACGCCGGCGCAAGGAACTGCGCCGAAACCGCGTGCTCGCATGGGCCGGGGGGATGGCCACCGTCCTGCTGCTTGCCTTCATCGGCTTTTCGTCGTTGAATTGGGTGGTTCCCCACCGCATCTACTGCAAGGACTTCACCAAACAATGGGGGAAGATCGTCCCCATCGGCCGCTTGCCTTCCTCGGCGGTCAGCCATCGATCATGGACCATTCGCCTGACCAGCAAGGGCTGGAGCGGTGACATCCGAACCATGGAAGTGATCGATGCCCGCCATCAGCTCACTCCCAACCATTTCATCGGCACCTATTTGACCGACGCAAGACTGGTCACAACCCGGCAGGAAAAAGAATCGCGCTATGAATTGGCCTTTGACCGCGCCGGCCGGGTGGTTTCCGAGACTGCCTTCGATCGGTTTGGCCGGATGGTCTGGGGAGCGGTGCACGCTCCGTATACCGAAGCGGAAGGGGTCCGGCCAACATCGACCCGGGCCACCTACCTGGGGCCGGATGGTCATCCTCAGCCGCAGGGTCGAAGTCGGGCCGAGTTTGTTGCAATTCGCTACGACACGAATGGCTTTGAGGAGGAATTGCGCTACACGGACCGGCAAGGCCGACCCATGCCGGGCCCGGACAACGCATTCGGCCAACAACGAATCTACGACAGCCGGGGACGGGAAATCCGCCGAACCTCGCTCAATGAGCGCGGACAGCCGATGGTCGACAAGGTGGGCAATGCAGTGGCTGAAGTTGACTATGACCCTGAAGACAATATTGTTGCGTCACGATTCCTCGACACCGCCAATCAGCCGACCCTGGTCAATGCCGACTATGCCAGCACCCGACTGGCCTATGACCGGTGGGGGCGGATGACCGAGCAGCGATTCTTTGGCTTGCGTGGCGAACCCGTCGTGGAGACGGGGCAGACCGGCGCCCACTGGATTGTCTGGCAATACGACGACCGGGGCAACGTCACCCATATCCGTCTGTACGATGCAGCCGATGCGCCCATGGTCGGCGGCAAGGGGTATTTTGATTTTCCCGCCTTTGAGCAGCGTGCGTCCTTCACCGAACACAATCGTTTGAAAACGGTTGCCTACTTCGATCAAGGCAACGCTCCACTGACCGGCCCCGAAGGCTGGCATGGCTACCGGATCGAGTATGATCAGCGCGGCTTTGTCGCCCAAATCAGCTATTTCGATCAAAACCTCAAGCCGGTCAACCTGCGCTCGTTCGGCTGGTCGCATTGGGCACGGGTGAACAATGCTTTTGGCCAGCCTCTTGAAGAACGGTTTTTCGACCAGGACAACCAGCCGGTGACCACGCTTGACGGCGGCTATCACCTGCGCAGGAACGCATACGATCCGGCTGGCAACTGTATTGCGCAAACTCATTTCGACGTGGACGATCAACCCGTGGCCGACAAAACCAACGGGGCTCACCGAGTGGCAACCGAGTTTGACCGTTTTCGCAATCCGGTCATGGTCGAGTATTTTGCTGCTGGGGACATGCGGATCAATACGAACCAGGGGGTGCATCGGCAGCAATCGACCTACGATGACTACGGCGGGCTGACGGACAGCCGTTGGTACGACAAGGACAACCGCCCTGCCAATGGACCAGACGGCGTGCATCATGTTGCCTATGTCTACGATCAGCGGGGGATGATAACCCGCATGGAACGATACGATGCCAAGGGGCAGCCGGCTGTCGGCAAGGATGGCATGCATAAGGTGGTGTACGACCATAACGACAAAGGCCAGGAAATCAAATGGCAGGCGTTTGCTCTGGACGACAAACCGGCGGAAGACTCCGAGGGCAACCATCTGGCGATCAACGAGTTTGACCCGTGCGGCCGCGAGATTCGCAGTACCCGGTTGCGGGCGGATAACAGTCCCAACTGGGACCGCCAGTTGGGAATCGCCACCCGAAAACAGGTGTGGGACCGAGAAAACCGCTGGATCGAGCAGGCCTATTACGATGCCGAGGAACATTTGGTCATGGGGCCGTTCGGGGCCGCCAGACAAATTGCTGTCTATCAGGCCGATGGCCGCGAGGAAATTCACCGCCATTTTGGAGCGAACGGCCAACTCGTCTACAACCCGTTGGTCGGATATGCCGAGTTGCGCCTTCGTCGGGGCGATAACCACACCCTGTTGAGCGTGACCTTTTGGGGGTCAGATGGTTCCCCGATCAATGGTCCCCATGGCTATCATCGCGCCCAACAAGCGGAGGGATCATCGGAGGACAAGCGTTATTTCGATGCCCAGAACCATGAATGGCCCGCGCTGAGTCCGGAGGCCGCTGTTCCCATCATCTACATTACCGAGATCACCGACATCAAACAGCCCGCCGCCAAAGCCGGTCTGCACGCCGGCGACGTGTTGTGGCAATACGGCGATTGGTCGTTTGCCGGTGCCCTGGAAGCAGAACGTGCTCAGGGGAACACGACCGACCCGGTCTTGCAGGTATGGCAAGCTTTTTGGGACGAAGTCGCATACTGGTTCTGGAGAGATGACCCAGAGGGGTCGGTGACCGTGCCGGTGATCGTGATTCGCGATGGGCAACCCGAGCGCTTGACTCTTTCGCCGCTTCCTCAAGATTTCGACCGTACCGGGCTGCGTTGCGATCAGCGGATGGTACCGAGTGCCTTGTTCGAGGCATGGAAAGCCGCAGCGGCAAAGTAACCGGCTCGCCCTCGCCTTGACGGGGAAAAGCACTGCTCTTTCCCTCTCCCTCGCCGTGCTTGAGCCGCTGGTCATCCGTGGCCGATCCGCCGCCAGTGTCTGGCCGGCGATCGGTCGTCCCTCAAGCCAGTCAGGGTTTCCGCTGCTGGATCATTGACGCTTGCTGCCCGCTTTTGTTAGTATTGCGTCAGCAACCCGTTTTCATCCTTGATCATTTTCCGCCTTGCATCGCCGCGTTTCCGCTGGAGTTCCCGTTTGTGAAAAATATTATCGCCTCGTTCTTTCTGCTCATCGCCTGTTTTTTGCCCGCGGTCTGGCGGCTGCTCTACCAGGGATTGGGGGAACCCATTGGCCTGCTGTCCGACCTCGGCTGTGGCCTGGGCATTCTGCTGCTCTCCCTGTTCAGTCCCCATTGGGTCCGCATCCCGGTGCTGATTCTCTGGGTATTGGCCCAGGCAGCGGCCCGCGAGCTGATCCTCACCATGCAGCGGCTGCCCAATTGGCAGGATTTGCAATACCTGGCCGATCCCGAGTTCATCGCCAACAGCACCTCCGGATTCAATCTATCGTCCCCCTATCTGATCGGTGTGTTCATCCTCTCCACGCTGCTGGCCTGCTGCTTTCCAACCAGACGGCCAGGACGGCAATGGCTGCTGCGGGGCAGCGCGGTGTGTGTGGCCCTGCTGCTCGCCCATACCGTGGTGAACAGCCGGTTCGACAAGCAGAGCGTCATTGCCCGCTACAATCCCATGCACTGGTTCGCCGTCGACAGTCTGACCTCGGCGCTGCAGCGGCAATCCCTGCCCGATGCGGCCAGTCTGCCCACGGGCCTCAACGAGCTGGAGCTCGACGCCCCCTCCCTGCTCGCCAAGAAGGGCAGGGCCAAGAATGTGCTCATCGTCATTCTCGAAGGCATTCCAGGCATGTACCATCCGGAAATCGGCAAGGCGATGAACATGGCTTCCACGGACATCGAGATGCACCGTCTGGCCGCGGCCACCAGCGAGGCCATGCTGATTCCCGATTTCACCGCCCACAGCCACCAGACCATCCGCGGCCTCTACTCGATCCTGTGCGGCGATTTCAGCAAGCTGTCCTGGGACACGCCCAAGGCCTTTGAACTCCAGTCCAACCCGGCCCGCGCCCAGGACTGCCTGCCTTCCCTGATGAGTCAGTTCGGCTGGTCCACCCATTTTCTCCAGGCCGCTGGCCTTGGTTTCATGGGCAAGGACCGGATCATGCCGCGAATGGGCTTTCAGCAGGTGCACGGCACCGAGTGGTTCACCGAGCCCAATCCCTACCCGTTTGAATGGGGGGTGGTGGACAAGGTCTTCTTTCAGGGCGCGGCCAAGTATATTGCCCAGCTGCGCGCCAAGAAGCACCCCTGGATGCTGACCTTGCTGACCGTGGGCACCCATCAGCCCTATGCCGTGCCGGACGATGTCGCCAGCCATTTTGGTTCGCGGAAAGATGCCACCGTGGATCTGCTCGACCAGGCGGTGGCCGAGTTTATCGAGCAACTGCGCCGGGATGGCGTGCTCAAGGATACCCTGGTGATCATCACCTCGGATGAATCCCACGGCTCGCCCTTGGCTGATTGGGTGAGCAGCTGGGGACTCGGCATGGTGTTGGCGCCGGAACAAAAACGGCTGCCGAGGATCAAGGAAGGCGGCTTCGGTCTGGTGGACATCACGGCCTCGGTGCTCGATTACCTGCAGGTCAAGATGCCGCCGACCCTGATCGGCCGCAGTTTTTTCCGCGTCTACGACACGCCACGGGAGATGGTCTCCTATACCACCTCGAAACGGCGCTGGCATACCGTCGACAACCGGCGCTACGAGTGTGCCGATGACGGTCGTTGCCGCGTGGGCACGGCCCCAAGCCTGCTCGGTCCGCCGCCGGCCGAGTTTGTCGCCGACCGTGACGGCGGTCCGCGGCTGGCCGGCATTGCCCGTGTTCTGGATCAGAAGCTGCTCACCGACGAAACGACCAAGACTTTGCAGTTTGCCAACGGTGAACGGCGCAAACTGCCGGAAAAAATCACCAACGAATGGGGGGATAACCTGGTGGGGGCGCAATACCTCGATTTCCCGGCAAAATCAAAGGTGCAGGTGGCCATCCGCTATACCGCGCTCAAGGCGCCGCCCGCCGGCATCCAGCTCAAACTGCTGGTCAAGGAGTGGGAATACACCCAGCACGACATTCCCATCCCGGTCTTCCCGGTGGTGCACAAAGGCGAGGAGGGCGAGGTGGAGTTCGAGTTCGCCAATCCCAAGGCCCGCCAGTATTTTTCCTTTCACCTGCTGGGTGAAGGCAAGAATGCCGAGATTCGGATGGACGAGTTCAATGTGACCATCGACCAGGAGGAAGGATGACCCGGCTTGTCTGGTTGGCCGACGGGGAGAGAGGCGCGGGCGGTGCTCAGAACAGGCTGAAGCGGACGTTCCAGCCGCAGGCCAGGATGGTGCCCATGACCGGGGATTTGATCTCGCGGGGGTGAAAATCGTAGTCGTGGTCGTCGAGGGTGGGGTAGTCGTCGATGCGGCGTAGGCGGGCCGACCGGGCCCGCAACAGCGGCAGGGGAATATGACGGCGGCTGACCGTGACCTGCTGTGGACAGATGAGAAAATCGGCATGGCGTATCCGATCCACCAGAATGACCGTGCGGGTGTCGGGGTCAAAACGGCAGTGCAGCTCAAACAGGCGATCGATGCCCAAACGGCTGAGGAGTTCGCACCATTGCATTGCCGCGATGCGCCAGGTGACGATGATTTTCTTTCGTTTGGCTGTTGCCGCCACCGGACAGGCCATGGCATTGACGGCCAACAGCCGCTCCCGCAGGGTTTCCAGGGGCAGGGGGTCGGCTGTGGCGGGAAAAAACCAGATGTTCTTCAGCAGGATGTTGGCCAGCCCAAGCAGCAGCAGAGGGAGCAGGGCAACCCACAGGGAGAGCGTCAACAGATAGGCCGGTGCGTCCAGACTGGCGCGCGCCGCCAGCAACGGCAGCAGGCTGATCGGCGCGATCAGCAGCAAGGCAAGCAGTGCCAGCAGGGTGAGCAGGCTTCGTTTCAGCATCGCAGGCCGCCGGTCTCAAACAAGGGTGGCCGAACCGGGCAAGAGACGGAGAACGCCGCTGGCGGAATCCATCATTGCTTCCATACCGATGGGCAGGGCCAGGTTGCGTTCCCGGTGGCCCACCGGGACCCTGGCCCAGATCGGAAACCCCGGTCCAGCCAGTTCTAACACCCGCGCCCACACCGCCTCCTGCAAGCGGAGATTATCCACTGCATTGCCGCCGGTGTCGAACTCGCCGAGCAGCAGGCCGGTCAACCCCTGGAGACGTCCGGCCAGGGCCAGTTGGGTCAGCATGCGATCCAGCCGGTAGAGCGGTTCATTGGTGTCTTCCAGCACCAAAATGGAGCCTTCCCATGGGATGTCCCAGGGGGTGGCCAGCAGGTGCACCAGGGTGGTGAGGTTGCCGCCCGCCAACCGTCCCCGGCCAGTGCCGCCGCGCAGGATTTCCAGCCCCTTGGGCTTGATCAGTTCCTCGAAAGAACCGGTGAGCAGGCTAAAGAGCGCGGCCTGATAGGCCGGTTCGCTGCCGGCCAGCGAGGTGGCCACCGGCCCATGGATGGTGATCAGGTTGGCCCGTTGGTGCAGGCTGTTCAGAAGCAGGGTCACGTCGCTGAAACCGGCCAGCCACTTGGGGCGCTGGCGAAACAGTTCCCAGTCGAGGTGCTCGATCATCCGCAGGCAGCCGTATCCGCCGCGAATGGCGAGGATGGCCTTGACCTCCTCATCGTTCCACAGGGCATGGAGATGTTCGGCCCGACGGGCATCGTCGTCCGCCAGATAGCCGGCAACCGGCTCGGCTGGGCCGCGCATCTTGACCTTGAATCCCGCCTCTTCGATGACCTTGATCCCGGCTTGCAGACGGTGCACCTCCCGCACCGGTCCAGCCGGACAGAACAGGCCGATGGCATCGCCACGTTGCAGCCGGGGGGGCAGAAGAGGCGCTTCAGGCATCTTTGCCCTTGCAGTTGAGGCGGTAGATCAGCTGCAGGCCGGTGAGGGTCAGCTCCGGATCGATCTCGTCGATGGTGTGGGTGTAGGGTTTGATCAACCCGGCCATGCCGCCGGTGGCAATGGTCTTGGCCCGTTCCTGATTCGGGGTCAACTGGCGGCTCAGCACCTCGACCATGCGGTCGACCAGGCCGCCGAAGCCGTACAGGGCGCCGCTGTGGATGGCCTTGACCGTGGTGGTGCCGATGGGGTGGTCCGGGGTGACGTCGATGTCCAGCCGGGGCAGCTTGGCGGTGCGGGTGGCCAGGGCGTCGAGCGAGATGCCGATGCCCGGATGGATGGTGCCGCCGACATAGGCCGGCTGTTCGTTGACGCAGTCAAAGGTGATGGCCGTGCCGAAGTCGATCACGATCAGTGGCGCCTGAAACCGATCCCAGGCCGCCACAGCATTGACGATCCGGTCCGCCCCGACCTCGGCCGGGTTCTCGGTGGCCACTTCCATGCCGAGCTTGAGCGTATGGTTGACCGACAGCGGCGGCTGGCGCAGCTTGGTCAGGTAGCTGCGGGCAAAGTGGAGCCAGCTGGTCTCCAGGATGGGCACCACCGAGGCGATGATGAAGCCGGTGATCCGGTCCGGATTGATGCCCGCCATCTGGAAGAGGCCGTGGTAGCGGATGGCCAGCTCGTCGGCGGTGCGGTCCTGACGCGACTGCAGCCGCCAGTTGCCCATCAGTTGACCTTTTTCGAAAATACCGCTGACGGTATGGGAGTTTCCGACATCCACGGCTAGAAGCATGGCATCACCTGTTCGGGTTGGAAGGAAAACGCTGTGGTTTGTTTTTTTGCAAAGCGCTGGTAAAATAGCCGAATTTGTCCAATTAATCCAGTCCGAGCTGGAACCTCAAGGCGTGTTGCCCGATTTTCAAGGAGAAAACCATGACCCCCTACATCCAGGTAGTGACCACCGTGGCCGACCGGACCGTTGCCGAGCGGTTGGCCGCCCATCTGCTCGAACAGCGGCTCGCGGCCTGCGTCCAGATCACCCCGTGTACCTCCTGGTACCGCTGGCAGGGGGCGATCGAGCAGGGCGAGGAGATGGTCTGTACCGTCAAATCGCGCCGTGATCTCTTTCCCGAGCTGTGCCGTGCCGTCCGTGCCCTGCATCCCTACGAGGTGCCGGAGATCCTGGCCTCGCCGGTGGTGGACGGCGGCGAGAGTTATCTCCACTGGCTGGAGCAGGAACTGCGCCCGGCCAAGGAGGACTAAGCCCATGAGCGAGGACAAAAAAAAACCACGCGGCCGCCGCAAGAAAGAGTTCCGCTGCCACTGCTGCAAACAGGAAAAGCCCTTCTGCTGGAGCTGCACCTGCGGCTTTCAGATCTGCCCCGACTGCTTCGAGGAAAACAAGTGGGGCATCAGCAACGGCCCCACCTGGGTCTGCCCCGACTGTGAGCGGGTGCATATAATGGAGTGAGGTTTTCGGAAGAGAGGCTGTATCTTCCGGGTTGTGAGACGGGACGCTGGAGCGTCCAAAAGGCGTTCCCACGCTGGAGCGTGGGAACGATCAAAATAGAAGTGATCAAGGAGCGTGTGTGGTGAGTAACGGGAAAGAATCCCAAGCAATGCTGGCGGTCCTCATTGATGCGGATAATGCGCAACCGTCTGTAACAGACGCGTTGATGGCTGAAATTGCCAAATATGGAATTGCGAGCGTCAAGCGCATCTATGGTGACTGGACTACTCCGCATTTAGTTGGGTGGAAATCTATCGTCCTAGAATATTCCATTCAACCCATCCAGCAATTTCGTTACACTACCGGTAAGAACGCCACCGACAGCGCCATGATTATAGATGCGATGGATTTACTGTACACTAGGAGGTTTACGGGGTTTTGTTTGGTATCAAGCGATAGCGATTTTACACGTTTGGCTTCACGAATTCGCGAGGAAGGTTTTCCTGTATATGGATTTGGGGAGCGAAAAACGCCTCAAGCTTTTGTGTCAGCCTGCGATAAATTCATCTACACCGAAGTGCTGTGTACCGAAGAGCACGAATTATCCTCTGGCCACGCATATATCCGTGTCCCGGAAACCACGAATGCATTAAAAGGCGACGCCAAGTTAGTCAATCTCATGAGACGAGCGATTGAAGCAGCGTCTGATGAAAATGGATGGGCACTATTAAGCGGGGTGGGGACGAATATTGCCAAACAATCACCTGAATTTGATCCCCGAAACTACGGTTACACTAAACTCGGTGAACTCGTTAAAGCCATGCAGTTATTTGAAATCGAGAAACGCGGCAATCGAGGTAACCAATCAACGGTTATCTATATCCGCGATCAGCGAAAAAAACGACTGCCTGAGACGCCCTCACTATCAATAGATCCGGTTTTTGTGAAACACTGGGATCAGTTTTTTGCCCGCTACAACGAAGGTGACAGCTTGGATGGAGTCATTGAAAAGATTACTCCTTTTTTGGGACTATTTATCACCATGCCAATCCAAGGATTAAAAGGACTCCTTCATAAATCCAACCTTCCTGAGGACTTTCTGACACGTTTTAAGATCGGTCAAACGATATCCGTAACGATTAAAGCAATCCGAAAAGAGAAGTATCAGGTTGAACTGCAAAGAAATCCGTCATTATGCGAGGAGGATTGATCGTTCCCACGCTCCAGCGTCCCCGTTGAAAGAGAAAACCCATGGCCAGAAGCCGCTACGTGATCCTGGAGCCGGACAAACCCCATTTTCTGACCTGCACGGTTGTCGAGTGGCTGCCTGTCTTCACCCGTCCGGATGCGGTGCGGATCCTCCTGGAAAGCTGGTCTCGTCAACGGGCAAACGCTGGGTTGCGGCTCTACGGCTACGTGATTCTGGAAAACCACCTGCACTTCGTGGCCCAGGCCCCGCGTCTGGACAAGTGTCTGCACAGCTTCAAGTCCTTCACCGCCGCCCGGCTGATCGAGCTGCTGGAGGCGCACCGGGCGGAGCGGCTGCTGGCTCGCCTGCGACTGGCGAAACGGGCGCACAAGCACGACCGGCAATACCAGTTCTGGCAGGAAGGCTCCCATGCCGAACTGATTGTCAGCGAACCGGTGCTGCGGGAAAAGCTGGAATATGTCCATCACAACCCGGTGAAACGGGGATACGTGGACCTGCCCGAGCATTGGCGGTATTCGAGTGCGCGGAATTATCTCGGACAGCCGGGTTTGATCGAAATCGATCCGTGGTTCTGAACGGAAAGGGACGCTCCAGCGTCCGGGATGCGTCCCCCCGCTGGAGCGGGGGAACGATCAACGCGATCTAACCGTAAGCAACATCCTGCCGGTATCTCCGTGATCATCCGCCCAGGGCATCATTCACCGTTTACCTTTCGCCAAGAACCTGCTATTCACCTACCCACCTATCCACTTCTACCTCGAATCACCCATGACCGAACATCAGTACGACGAATCCAAGATCAAGACGCTCAGTTCGCTGGAGCACATCCGCAAGCGGCCGGGCATGTACATCGGCCGCCTCGGCGACGGCTCCCATCCGGATGACGGCATCTATATCCTGCTCAAGGAGATCCTGGACAACGCGGTCGACGAGTTCATCATGGGCCACGGCAAGCGGATCGATATCCATATCGGCGAGGACGGCCTCTGCCGGGTACGCGACTACGGCCGCGGCATTCCGCTGGGCAAGGTGGTGGAGTGTGTGTCGGTGATCAACACTGGCGCCAAGTACAACACCGAGGTGTTCCAATTTTCGGTCGGTCTCAACGGCGTGGGGACCAAGGCGGTCAATGCCCTCTCGAGCCACTTCACGGTCACTGCCTTCCGCGACGGCCGGTACAAGACCGCCGTCTTTGCCCAAGGGCTATTGCAACGCAAGGAAGAAGGCGAGACCACGGAGAAGAACGGCACCCTGATCGAGTTTCTCCCCGACAGCGAAAGTTTCCCCGGCTTTCGCTTCGATCCCCAGTATGTCGACCAGCGACTGTGGCGCTACGCCTATCTCAACGCGGGGCTGAGCCTTTATCTGGATCGCGATCTCTATCTGTCCAAAAACGGCCTGCTCGATCTCCTGGATCGCGAGGTGAGCAGCGAACGGATCTATCCGCCGATCCATTTCGTCGACAAATCGATCGAATTTGCCTTCACCCACACCGACGACTACGGCGAGTCCTACTTCTCGTTTGTCAACGGTACCTACACCAGCGAGGGCGGCACCCATCTGTCCGCCTTCCGTGAGGGCATTCTCAAGGGCATCAACGAGTTCACCGGCAAGAAGTTCAACGGTCTGGACGTGCGCGACGGCATTGTCGGCATCCTGGCGGTCAAGGTCCAGGAGCCGGTGTTCGAGTCGCAAACCAAGAACAAGCTGGGCAACACCGACATTCGTGGCCCCATTGTCAACGCGGTTAAGGATGCGGTGGCCACCCACCTGTACAAGTTTCCGGAGACGGCCGAAGTCTTGGTCGACAAGGTGCAGCGCAACGAGCGGGTGCGGCGGGAGTTGCAGTCGGTGCGCCGCGACGCCAAGGCCAAGGCCAAGAAGATCGCCTTCAAGATCCCGCAGCTCAAGGACTGCAAGTACCACCCATCGCGCGGCCAGGCCTCCAAGCCGGGCCGGGAGAACATGCTCTTCATCACCGAGGGCCAGAGTGCCGCCGGCTCGATCGTCAGCGCCCGCGACCCCATGACCCAAGCGGTGTTCAGCCTCAAGGGCAAGCCGATGAACGTGCTCGGCCAGCGGCTCGACGTGCTTTACAAGAACGAGGAGATGTACTCCTTGATGCAGGCCCTCAACATCGAGGACTCGATCGCCGATCTCCGTTACGACAAGGTCATCCTGGCCACCGACGCCGACGTCGACGGCCTCCATATCCGCAACCTGCTGCTGACCTTTTTCCTCCACTACTTCGAGCAGCTGATCAAACAGGAGCGGGTCTATATTTTGGAGACGCCGATCTTCCGGGTGCGCAACAAGGAAAAGACCTTTTACTGCTATTCCGATCGCGACATGGACGAGGCCATCACCGCGCTCAAGGTCAAGAGCAAGGCCGACCGGGCGGTGGAAACCACCCGCTTTAAGGGGCTGGGCGAGATTTCGCCCCCCGAATTCAAGCAGTTCATCGGCCAGGATATGCGGTTGCGGCAGGTGCGGCTTGATCGTCTCAGCGAGGTCAGCCGGGTGCTCAAGTTCTACATGGGCAAGAACACGCCGGAGCGCAAACAATACATCATGGACCACCTGATCGTGAGGCCGGTATGAGCGAAACCACCGAGCAGCCGCGCGGCAAGCTCCATCAACTGTTCGATACCAATTTTCTCGACTACACCTCCTACGTGATCCGCGAGCGGGCCATCCCGGATGTGGACGACGGCCTCAAGCCGGTGCAGCGACGCATCCTCCAAACGCTCGCCAACATGGACGACGGCCGTTTCCACAAGGTGGCCAACGTGGTCGGCGAAACCATGAAGCTCCATCCACACGGCGATCAATCGATCTTCGATGCCTTGGTCAACCTGGCCAACAAGGGCTATCTGATTGACCGCCAGGGCAACTTCGGCAACATCTTCACCGGCGACCAGGCCTCGGCGCCGCGTTACATCGAGTGCCGATTGTCGCCGCTGGCGCGCGAAACCCTGTTCAACAAGGACCTGACCGAGTTCATCGACTCCTACGACGGCCGCATGCAGGAGCCGGTACGGCTGCCGGCCAAGATCCCGCTGCTGCTGCTCTTGGGTGCGGAAGGCATTGCCGTGGGCATGGCCACCAAGATCATGCCGCACAACTTCGGCGAGCTGCTCCAGGCCCAGATCGATTACCTGCGCGGCCAGGAATTTGTGCTCTATCCGGATTTTCCCCGCGGCGGCATCATTGATGTCGCCGATTACAACCACGGCAACGGCCGTATCCGCTGCCGGGCCAAGCTGGAACAGCCGGATTCCAAAACCATCGTCATCACCGAGCTGCCCTACAATCTCACCACCCAAGCCCTGATCGAGTCGATCGAGAAGGCGGCCAAGGCGAACAAGCTCAAGATTGCCTCGATCAACGACTACACTGCCGAAAAGGTCGAAGTCGAGATCAAGCTGGCGCGAGGGGTGCTCGCGGAGGAGACCATCGACGCCCTCTACGCCTTCACCGACTGCGAGCTGAGCGTTTCGCCCAGCCTGGTGACCATTGTCGACAACATGCCGCGACAGATGGCGGTCGAGGAGGTCCTGCGGCGCAACACCGACCGGCTGGTGGCCAACCTGGAGCGCGAACTGCAGATCGAATTGGGACGGCTGGAGGACAAGTGGCACGCGCGTAAGCTGGAGCAGATCTTCATCGAGGAGCGGCTCTACAAGCAGATCGAGGAGAAGACCAATTACAAGGAGGTGCAGGCCACGGTCCGCGACTCGTTGCTCCCCTTTGCCAACGAACTCAAGCGCAAGATCACGCCCGAGGACGTTGAGCGGCTGCTGGAGATCAAGATTCGCCGTATCTCGCGCTATGACATCAATCGCCAGCAGAAGGAACTGCGCGACATCGAGAAGCAGATCGGTCAGATCAAGAAGCACCTGACCGACATGATCGGCTTCACCGTTGCCTACCTCGGGGAACTGGCAGCCAAGTACGGGTCGCAATTTCCACGAGCTAGCGAGCTGCGCGCCTTTGACGAGGTCGATGCCCGCGCTGCGGCCCTGTCCAATCTCACCGTCGGCTACCACCGCGAATCAGGCTTTCTTGGTCACAAGATCAAGGCTGAGGACGAGGCGCATGACCTGGATTGTGCCTGTTCCGAGTACGACCGGCTCTTGCTGATCTTCAAGGACGGCCTCTACAAGGTGATCCATGTGCCGGACAAGCTGTTTGTCGGGCCCGACCTGTACTGGCTGGGGGTGGTGAAGAACGATCTGGTGTTCAACCTGATTTATCGCCACGGCCCGGAGAACCTGGCCTATGTCAAACGCTTCGCCACGCCCAAGTTCATCCTCGGCCGGGACTACCGGCTGTTCGAGGCGGACAAGCGATCCGCCATCCTGCTGTTGCTGCTCGGCAAGGAGGGGTTGCGGGTGCGGGCCAGCTTGGCGCCGTCGGCCCGGGCCAAGTACAACGCGGTGGAAATCGAACTCGACGAGGTGCTGATCAAGGGCGTGAGCGCCAAAGGCAAGCGTATTGCCAACCGGGCCGTGCGCCGGGTGACCGACATCACCGGCACCCCCAAAAAAGCGCCGGTCAGTCCGCTGGAACTGCCGGGTTTCGGTGGTGGCAGCGGGGAGAAAGAATAGGTGATGTGCTGTCGTTCCAATCAACAGGCAGGTATCAGAAAGATTTCTAAAGGAGATCGTTCGTGAATATTAATGCTTCGATTATTGACCAGCGCCTTTCTGGTATTCAAGAAGAGATACGCGACCAGGCTCAAGCCGAACTGAAAATCAATGATCCTGAAAAATTAAAATCTCTGGCTTTTGTCTACCTCTGTGTCAAAACCATGCTTGATCTTGACCCTGAGGAGGTTTTTGAGTGTTTAACCGAAGGAGGTGGTGATTTTGGTGTGGATGCCATGCACCTGACCGAAGAAATGGACGGTGAATTTACCGTAACCCTCTTTCAAGGGAAATATGATCGAAGCCTGACCGGTGAGAAGCAGTTCGGTGAAAATGCAATTAATGCAATGATCAATGCCGTTCGTCATATTTTTAATCCTCAGTCGCAGTTAGGGGCTATCAATGAACGGCTGAAGATCAAAGTGGAAGCTGCGCGTTCACTCATTCGTGACGGACTTATACCACGGGTGCGAGCTATTGCCTGCAATAATGGCGCGCGTTGGAATCATGCTGCTCAAGAGTCCATAACTCGGACCGGTTTCGGTGAACAAGTGACGTGGGAGCATGTCAACCACGACGTCCTGATTGGTGTGCTGCAACGGGTTAAACCTGTAAATGCAACCTTGCGGCTGACAGGAAAAGCGATCGTTGAGGATATGAATTTTAGTCGCGTCTGTATCGGTCGAATACCTGTAACCGAAATAGGTGCACTTATGCGAAACCATGGTGAGCGTCTTTTGGAACGCAATATTCGCAGGTATCTTGGACTTCATGGAAACCGAGTGAATGAAGGGATCAGTGCAACACTTCTTTCAGATAAACCTTCTGATTTTTATTTTTTTAACAACGGATTAACATTGGTCTGCAACGATTTTTCCTACAATGCCCTGCAACAAAGTGACTATATGGTCAAAGTTGAGAATCTTCAGATTGTCAATGGTGGGCAGACTTGTATGACCATTTTCAAGACTCTCGAAGAAATGCAACAGAATGATGATAGCTCTTTGAATGATGCCTCGGTTTTGGTGCGTCTCTATAAACTTCCTAAAGACAACGAAGATCTGGTGCTGAGGATAACACACGCAACTAACAGCCAAAATCCAGTTGATCTAAAAGATTTGCGATCAAACGATGAGAAGCAGCAACGTCTATCCCAGAGTATCCAGGAGTTGGGGTATACGTATCGTCGGAAACGGATGGAGACAGCAGCAAAGGCAACGGAAATAACCTCGGGAGCGGCAGCCGAGGCAATTCTTGCTGTTTGGAGACAAGCCCCGCACCAAGCAAAATTCCTGACTCGAGAGCACTTCGGCAAATTGTATCATGTCATCTTTGCAGAGGACCTCAATGGCGCTCAAGCTGTGCTTGCGGTTCTGCTGTACCGTATTGCTGAAAACCACAGAAAACGACCGGCAGAGGGCGATCCTCTTTTTGTTCGTTACGCCTCGTGCTTTATTGCCATGCAAATGGGAAAACGACTGCTGCAGGTGCTTAAGATTTCTCTTGATAAACTTGATCATCGTAATTTTGCACAGGCTAAAACGGCAATTGAAACTCATGGTGAGAACTATTTTCACGCCGCTGTGCAGGATGTTGATAGAGCCTTGAAAAGCCTTTACGGAGATCGAGAAGTCTCCATGCAGCAACTTTCCGCCACCTTCCGTCGAGGAGATCTCATTGAGCAGTTGAGCAGTAGCCCGATCTGAATTTTTGTTTTCACGATGTAAAGATGCAACAGACTCGGGTGCGAACCACAGCCGTCTACCGATCCCCCCTCTTTCTGGCCCATGAGACCGGGCGCGGCCATGTGGAGTCGCCGCAGCGGTTGCAGTGCATCTATCGGGAACTGGACCGGCCGGAGGTCGCTGCCCAGCTGCTTTTCCCCGAGTTCGGGCCGGCCCCGGTCAGCGCCATCGCCCTCAACCATAGCGACGAGCTTATCCGCGAGGTGGCCGCCACTGCCGGTCATGCCGCCTTCTATCTCGATGCCGATACCCGGACCTCGGCTGCCTCCTATGAGGCGGCCCTGCTGGCTGCCGGGGCGGTGATCGACGGGATCAACCGGCTTGCGCGGGGCGAGATCGACAACGGCTTCTGCCTGGTACGACCGCCGGGGCACCATGCCGAGCGCGATCAAGCCATGGGCTTCTGCCTGTTCAATAACGTTGCCGTCGGCGCCCGCTGGGCCAGGAAGCATTTGGGCCTGGAACGCATTCTGCTTCTCGATTGGGACCTGCATCACGGCAACGGCACCCAGCATTCCTTTTACCGCGACCCGTCGGTGCTCTACTGCTCGATCCATCAGTATCCCTGCTATCCCGGCTCCGGGGCCGTGGGGGAAGTGGGCGAGGGGCCAGGGCTTGGGTATACGATCAATGTGCCGCTCTGCAGTGGCCATGGCGATGCCGAGTATGCCCGCATCCTCAACCAGATGGTGGCGCCGCTTGTCCATGGTTACCGGCCGGAACTGATCCTGGTCTCCTGCGGTTTTGACTGCATGGCTGGCGACCCGCTCGGCGCGATGCGACTCACGGCCACGGGAATCGCCTCTATGACCCGAACCCTGGTGGAGCTTGCGGCAGAAGTCTGTGACAACCGACTGTTGCTGGTCCTGGAAGGGGGCTATGATCTCGACAACGTGCGCAGCGGCAGTCTGGCGGTACTGAGCGAATTGCATGGCGCTCCGTTGGCGGCGGAATATCCGGTGTATCTGCCTCCAGCGGACTTTGACCGGCTGCGCGCCTCCACAGCGGCCAGTGTTCATATAGATCGGGCGATTGAGGAGGTCAGGTGCTGGTGGCCTCGCGGCCCGCTGTCTCTCTAGGCAGAACCAGGCGGCCCGCATGGTCTCTGCGTGCCGCCTGGTTCTGTTTTTTCTACGTGGTTATATTTTGAATTGATTGACAATTTCCTTGAGTTCGACCGCTAGATGCTGCAGGGAGCCTGCGCTGGTGCGAACCTTGTTGCTGTTGTCGGCGATCTCGCTGGAGGCCTTGCCGACTCCGGCAATGTCACGGGACATCGAGGTGGCCACGGCCGAACTTTGGTTGACGTTTTCGTTGACTTCCTGCAAGCCCAGCGACGCCTGGGAAATATTGGAGGCAATTTCCTGGGTGGCCTTGGCCTGTTCGCCGACCGCCCGGGCAATGGTGGACACGATCTCGCTGACCCGGTTGATGACTGTGGTGATCGCGCTGATGTCGGTCACCGTTTCGGCGGTGGTCTGCTGCACACCGGCGATCTGTTCCTTGATGTTGAGGGTGGCCTCGGCGGTCTGCTTGGCCAGTTCCTTGATCTCGTTGGCCACCACCGCGAATCCCTTGCCCGCTTCGCCGGCCCGAGCCGCCTCGATGGTGGCGTTCAGCGCCAGCAGGTTGGTCTGCTCGGAGATTTCGGTGATCGTTTCGGTCACCTTGCCGATCGCCCGGGCCGCGTCGCCCAAGGCATCCATCCTGGTCGCTGTCCTGGCGGCTTGGCTGACGGCGTCCCCGGCAATCTGGTTGGCCTGCTCCACGTTCTCGGCGATGGCGCCGATGGTCGAGGTCATCTCCTCGGCGGCGCTGGCGACCATGGCAATATTGGTGGTTGATTGCTCCATGGCGGCCGCGACATTGTTGAGGTTGACGTTCATCTGCTCGGCGTCGGCGGCAACGTGCTCCGTCTGCCGGGAAGCGTCATTGGTTCCCTGGGCCAGACTGTCGGCAAACCCCAGGAGATCGGCGGACGAGCGGTCCAAGGCTTGGGTGTTGTGGCTGATTCTGCCGATGATGCCTTGCAGTTTCTCCATGAAGGTATTCAACCAGGTGGCCAGTTCGCCGATTTCATCCTGGGATCGCACCGTAAGCCGTTTGGTCAGATCGCCTTCGCCCTCGGCAATATCCTGCAAGCCGGCCACTGCCGCGTTGATCGGTTTGGCGATGACCATACCGAGCACGCCGGCCATGACCGCCGCCACCAGCGCCGCACTCAGCAAAATGACCAACAGGCCGATAAGGGCTCTCTGGTAGATGCGCCGAGCATCCTGCTGCGCCTGTTCGGCGTTGCGCAGGCTGATTTCGGTCAACTTGTCCAGATTGCCGCGCATGTTTTCAAACAGTTCGCTAGCCTTTCCCAAGGACACTTCCAGAGCTTTCTGCCGGGCCTGAGGTTCCCCGGATCGGCTGCTGTCGACAATCTGGCGCGATACCGGTTCCCAGGCGGCTCGATCCCGATCGAATTGGGCGATCAGTCCCTTCTCTTCCTCCGAATCGACCAACGTCTTGAATTGATTGAACCGCTCATCAACCTGCTGGAGATTTTTTTCATAGTCCTTGTGCAGGGTGGCAAAGATGGGAGCCTGCGGATCGGCGGCGATCATCGAACGCTCCGCCACCAGCAGCTGCTGTAAATCGCGGTCTGCTTCGATCAGTTTGTCGATACTGGGCAGGCTGACCGAGAATATTTCGTTGAGTTCCCTTTCGATGCGGGTCATGCCCTGATAGGCGACCCACCCAATGCCGGCCATGAACAGGAGAATCAGGGTGAAGGTGGCAATCAGCTTGTTGCGAATCTTCATGTGGGTAAAATTCATGGTTATCCCCTCTTGTTGATTGAGATTGATCGGGTCGGTTGCCCGGCGCGGTGCGGCAGCGGCTGCAGAAATCGCAACAGGGCCGGATGTTCCCTGGTCAGCCCCATTCTGGCCAATACACTGTAAGCCGGTGCATGGGGCCGTTCAGTTGCGGGCGGCGCTGCGGCTACGGACATTTTTTTCATTATAGGGGATGCCCGCGATTCTTCAAATTATTGTCAGGGTGTTGGAAAAAAATCCGTGGGACGATGCTGACCGGGCCATCTTGGGTCCGTTTGTGTGCCTGTTCAAGGGGGGCAAGGGCTCATTGCGTCAAGTCATGGCGTGGCCTGCAGGAGGGATGCGCGGTGCGTGTTTGTTCACCCGCCGCCAGGTTGAGATATTTTTTGACTTTATCGAAAATTACTCTGTACAATAGCGGTATTAACGCGGGAAACTGCTTGGCGCTTGGTGGTTTAATAACGTGCTTCTGCTATGACAAATTTGAATTTAAAAGTAAAAGCGACAGCCAATATCAAGAAAAATAGGTTGGTTGTGACTGTGCAAGGGAATGTCGACCAAAAATCATTGGAGAAGTTATACACAGAGATACGATTTTGTGTTGCCGATTTGAAGCCTGGGTTTGAAGTGATTAGTGATATTTCTCAGTGCAATTTGATTTATATCAGCGGTCTCCCTGTCTATAAAAAAATTATAGATTATCTTGTCGATAATAAGGTCGGCGAAATAGTCAGAATAATCAAGAATGATAATGTAAGCTTTAAACAAATAGTCAATTTTTCAGAAAAAATCCAATGTTACCGTACACTGTACGCCGAAGATCAGCAGGAGGCCGAACACAAACTGAATACCTTGATCAGAAGGGATGGCATCCGTTTTACCCTGAACAGCCTCGTTCTTGCCTATACAGCCGACGAGCGCCTTGGAACAGGCGAGCTGGTGGACATCTCGACCAGCGGTTGTTCGGTCAAGGCGCCAACCGTACCGGTGGCCGTTGGCGGGGTCATCGAGATGACCATCCGTTTTGAACAGCACCAGACCCTTGTCTCCGTTTTCCAGGCAAAGGCCCAGATTGTCCGCGCGGATACCGAGGGATTCGCGGCCCAATTCATGGATGTTGACGATACGCGAAAGGAAGCCTTGTACAATCGGTTGGCGCACGAATTCCACCAAATTTCCTTTGTGTTGTAAGCGCCGGGGCAGCGCGAATGGAGGAGGTGTTGCCTTGTTTCACCCGGAAGCCTCTGGTGGCGAGACGCGCACGCGCCAACCGGCAAGGGGCGGGGCAGCGAAAGAGAACGGTCCCCTCCGTTGCCCCGAAGAGAGCTTGTCTACAACCTGGCTGTTACCGCCGTGTTCCCCCCGGTGTCGTTTTTGGTGTGCCAGACTGGGACTGTGTCTGGCCCAGCGCGGTCCGACAGGGGTCATCGTCGGCTGTGACCTTGTCGACCAGCATCTCGCCCAATGTCGACAGGCCGCCGGTGGCCATGCCGGCGCCAACCGAGGCCGCGGTTTTCATGGTGCCGAGGGCATCGATCCCCATGCCGGGCTTGGCCAGGGTTCCGCTGACCCGCACCAAGCCCGCCAGCGGCGCGGATACCGAGATGCCCACTCCGCCACGGGGACGGGGTTTGAATCCCAAGTCAAGTCGCTCGGTACGCAGGTCGATGGTGCCGGAGCCGACCATGTCCATCTGTGATGTGCGCATGGCGATCCCTTTGTCGAAGGTGGCGATCCCGTCACGCAGGACGAACCGGACGGCAGCACATTCAATCTGGGTGGTGTTTTCGCTTTTGACGAAGGGATTGAGGGCGCCCAGCACCTGAAAGAGCAGATCGCCGCCCGCCCAATCCACCGCTTTGTTGCGCATTTGTCCCTTGCCGACGCTGAGGCGTGTTTCTCCCGAGGATGAAGCCATCAGGCTGCGCACCGAGTCGCCGCTGCCCTTGAAATTGACGTTTAAATCGCTTTTGCAGCCGCTGATCGGGCTGTTGGCGGCCAGTTGCCCTACTTCGAACCGGCGGCCGTTGAGTTGCAGGGACAGGGCCGGTGTCTTGCCAGCGGCGTTGAGGCTGGCCTCGCCCTCGAAGGTTCCGCCGGCCAGGGCGAAACGCAGGGGCTTGACGGCCAGGCGGCCGCCGTTCAGCTGCAGGGTGAGTCGCACATCACGAATCTGCTGGGTGTCGAGCTGCAGTTTACCCACCTGCAGGGCCAGATCCGCATCCACTGACCGCAGGGCATCGACTGGCAGCGGATCGGCGGGAAACAGACGACCGTCGCCTTTCTTGGCTTGGCTGCTTTTCCCCTTGGTCTTGGTGGTTGCCTTGGTCGCCGAGGCGGCCTGGGGCTGCGAAAAATCGGCGGGATTGATGGCGGCGGCGTTCAGTTTGCCGGTCACCTTGGTTCGCTTGGCCAACTGGACCGCCACCTCCCCCGCCAGATCGCTGGTGCCGAGCGAGGATTTGAGATTGCTCACCTTCCAGGTTGTGTCGCCGCCGCTGACCTTGCCGGCAAGTTGCAACGGTCCCTTGAGGGCAAGATCGCTGCCGCCGATCTTTGCCAAGGTTGTGGGATTGTCACTGGCCAGATTCACGGTCAGATCCACGCCCAGGGCCCCGGTCAAGTCCTTGATCGCGCCCTTGGCATCGACCACCAGCAGTTCGCGCCTGCCCGCCTGGACGTTGACATCGGCCAGGTTGAAGCGGCCGTCCGGATTGCCCAGCCGGGCGGCCACGGTAAACGGTCCCAGTGTCTTTGGCAGTTCGGGTTTGCTCACCCCGGCCAGGCGCACCACCTCACCCAGTTCCTTTCCCTGGACATTCAGCTTGAGGTCGAGTCCTCGCAGGGTCGCCAACTCGGCGATACCGCCCTGAGCGGTCACCTCCAAATCCTGAAGGGTCGCCTTGAAGTCGTTGATGTTCAGGGTGGTGGGATTGCCGTTCATCCGGGCGATCACGGTCAGCGGCCCCTTGAGGGCCATGTCCTTGCCGCCGATTTTGGCCAGGGCCGCCGGGTTGTCGCTGGTCAGGTTGACGGCCAGTTCCGCCGCCAGGGCGCCGGCCAGATCCTTGATGCCACCCTTGGCCTCGACCAGCAGCAATTCGCGTCTACCCGCCTGCAAATCGAGATCGCTGAGATTGAACCGTCCTCCCGCATTGTCGACACGGGCGGTCACGGTAAAGGGGCCAAGCGTTTGCGGCAGTTCGGGGAGGCTCACTCCGGCCGCGCGGAGGACCTCGCCCAGTTCCTCGCCTTGGGCGGTCAGTTTGAAGTTGAGTCCTTGGAGAGCCGCCAGCTTGTCGATCCGGCCTTCCACATTCAGGGCGATCGCCTTGGCAGCAGCCTTGAGCTTCAGGGGCCAGGGAGCGCCGCTTAGGATGGCGTTGATGTCGCCCATGGTGCCGGCGAGATCGATCTTCTGCTCGCGTGCCGTGGTCAGCAGCTGCAACGCCAGCAGGGCGGGATCGGCGGTGTCCGGCTTGAGGGTCAGCTCGTGGATGCGCACGGTTTCAGTGGTTTTGGCTGTCCGATCGTGGAGGGCGATGACCCCGTTGCTGATTTTGACCTCCCGAAGGGTAACCGAAAATGAAGCGCCCGCCCCCTCTTGCTGCTCGGTGGCGGCTGGAGGCGCGGGCCGGCCTTGTTGGTCAGGGGGGCTGAAATCTAGGTTGCCCGGACCCTTGGCCTCGGTTTCGATGACAATGTCCGGAGCGTTGAGGAGCAGTCGGTTGATGACGATTTGCCGATTGAGCAAGGGCCGCAGGGCCATTTCGAACTCAAACCGTTCCATCTTGACCATTTCGGGCCGGGTCGAACCGGGCGGATTGGAAAGGGTGATTCCCGAAGCCACCACGCTCGGCTCCAGACCCAGGCGAATCTCCAACGGTCCGGCGATGGTCAGGGCCCGGCCGGTGGCGCTTTGCACCTGCGCGGTCAGCATCTTTTTGATGCGGTCGGGGCTGACGGATTTGACGGCGATCACCATGCCCGCCACCACCACGGCCAGCACGGCTATCGCCACTGCGCCAATTTTTACAATTGATCGAACACGCATACCTTGTTCCTCCTTCGGCAAGAGGTGGAGGCCACCTCCCGGTTTGAATGCCAGGGGCAAGAGGACGCCGGCCGAGAACAGTCGTCCATGCGTCGGGCCGCCTGATTGGGGGTACGAGTCGAATGAGCCATTCGGGCGCTGGAACAACGGCAAAAGCCGTCATTCCGTCCACCACAAACGGTGCGGATGCCGTTTTTCACTTGTTGCTTGGTAATTAAATGAATAATAACAATTTGATAATCTTTAAAGTTATTTTTCGGTAAACATTGCCGCCCCGGCGGCCAACGCCAAGGAGCCTCCATGCCTCCGGTGATCGCGTTTATTGGCTGGCACAATTCAGGAAAGACCACCCTGACTCGACAGGTGGTCGCCCACCTCAAGGCCAAGGGCCATGCGGTCGGGGTCATCAAATCGACCAAGGAATGCGGGATCGCCTTTGATCGTCCCGGCACCGACACGGCCCTGTACAAACAAGCGGGTGCCGACGGGGTGGCCCTGCTGGCCCCGGATCAGTTGATCCTCCAGGGCAGCCCTCCCGACGGTGACCTGCGGATCTTGGCCGGCGCTCTCTTCCCTGATGTCAGCATCGTCGTGGCCGAAGGATTCAAGCATGCCGCCCAGGTACCGAAGATCGAGGTCAGACGGGACAAGGACTCGCCGCTGTTGCGCGAGCTGGTCGAGGGGGTGGTTGCCGTGGCCACCGACCTGCCATTGATTGAGGGGCTGTGCTTTGGCCTGGATCAAAGCGACGCGATCGCCGATTTCATCGAATCGACCCTTCTCCGCGGCCGGGCGGCGACCGAGGAGCGGCTGACCCTTTCCTTAAACGACAGGGATCTGCCCGTGCCGGAACCGGTGCGGCAACGGCTGGAGGCGCTAATTGAGCCGTTTCTTCCTCCCGGCGGTCGCGCAACCCTTGCCTGGCACGGGCCATGCCCTCCACCTTCCCAGGAGTAGCCCATGGCGGAAACCCTCAATGTTCCTTCGGAAAAGGCTGGCTTGCCTCCTGGCAGCCTAGTGCATGTCGGCAGGTCGCCAGCCGTCGCGGGGCGTGTCGTTTTGATCAGTTTCAGCGAAGAGCATTTTATCGAGCAGCAGGTGGCAAGCCTCGACGACATTCTTGCTCACCGCCAGCCCGGCGCCACCCTCTGGGTGCACTGTGAAGGCCTGGACATTGTCGAACTGCTTGAGGCCATAGGCCTGCATCTCTCGGTCCATCCATTGGTCCTGGAGGATATTCTCAACACTCACCAGCGGCCCAAGTTCGAGGAGTATGAAGACTATCTCTTCCTGGTCATGAAAACCCTGCGCGGCGATTCATCGCTCACAGTCGGTCACGAACAGATATCCCTGCTTCTGTTCGCCGACATGCTCTTTACCTTCAGGGAAAATGCGGACGATTTGTTCGGCAATCTCAGGCAGCGGCTGGCCCACCCCAAGGGACGAATCCGTTCCCGGGGCGCTGATTATCTGGCCTATGTGGTCATGGATGCGGTGGTAGACAACTATTTTGCCCTGTCGGACACCGTGGAAGAGGCCATCGAACGCGCGGAAATCACCTTGCTCGACCGGCCGCAGTCCACAACCTTTGTCTTCATTCAACGGCTGAAACGCGAACTGGTGTTCGTCCGCAAGGCCATCACCCCGCTGCGCGAGGTCCTGCTGGCCATCCAGCGCAGCGAAAATCCCCTGATCCACGAAAAAACCCAGCTCTATTTCCGAGACGTCTTTGATCACACTCTCCGGGTGATCGATACCATGGATTCCCACCGCGATCTGATCAACGGCATGCTCGATATCTATCTCTCCAGCGTCAGCAATCGGATGAACGAGATCATGAAGGTGCTGACCGTGTTTGCCACCATCTTCATCCCCCTGACCTTTCTCGTCGGGATCTACGGCATGAATTTCGACCACATGCCTGAGCTGCACTGGAAATGGTCCTATCCTGTTCTCTGGGGGTTGTTTTTTCTTATCCCCGCTGTGCTGCTGGCCGTGTTCAGAAAGAAAAAGTGGTTGTAACCCGCAAGGAGCCGGACGCAGTGGCGTGGCTTTATCGAGGGGTCACGGTGAGGCCGTCCGGGAGATGACGGCCAAAAGGGGAGAAGCGGGGGCCTGCAAGGGGCTCCCGGTGTGTCGAGAAATGTCCGGCCGGAGCACTGACCGTCTTTCACCCCATTGGGAAAAGACGATCGCGCCCCGGGTGTGTGGGCGGAAGGATGAGGTGCGGAAGCGCCGAGCCGTTACTCCAGCGTCTTTTGTTCGCCACCGAGCAGATTCAGCACCTTGTTCACCCGGAAGCGAACCAGGAATTTTTTCTCCTGTTCGCCTTCGTCCGGCCGCTTGGGCCGTCGGCTCATGGAGCGGATGAGTTCCTGATCGGTGTTTTCGTCGAGAAAACTCATGTAGAGCCGCAGCCCCTGGTAGGCATGCCCCTCCTCGAGGAAGAGATAGCAAGCCTGTTGGTTTTCCATCAGATTGGCGTGGCTGCGCCGATCCAGCATGATGAAGGCGACCTCGTCCTTGCCCAGGACGTGCGGCCTGGAGTAAATGGCCGTGTTCACTTCACCCTTGCCGTCACAGGTGGCCATGACCCCTGTGCCTTTGGTGGTGGCGAAATACTGTTCGAGTTTCATGCGGTTTCTCCTTGTTGACCGTTGATGGGAAGGGGAACCGTTTCCGGGTCAGGAATAACTGCTGCCGTCCCAGCAATGGGTGCATAGTTGCTCCTTGGGCAGGCCGATGGCCGCGACCAGGTCTTCCAGCCGCTGGTAGCGGAGCGAGGTGAGGCGCAGCTGGCAACGGATAGTCTCGACCATGGCCAGGTGCTGGGCTGAACCGGCCTGGGCGTACAGGGGCAGATCCTTGTCCTCGGTCCCCTCAAGCGCACGGATGGTCTTGCGGCCAAGCAGGTCCAGGGTCGAGCGCGAGGTGGAGAAATTGAGGAACATGCAGGGGTAGATCAGGGCCGGGCAGGCGAGGCGCACATGTACCTCCCGCGCGCCGCAATCAAACAGGGCCTGCACATTGTCCTTGAGCTGGGTGCCGCGGACGATCGAATCGTCGCAGAGCATCAGTCGACGGCCTTCGATCAACCGGCGCACCGGGATCAGCTTCATTTTTGCCACCAGATCGCGCATGGCTTGGTTTTGGGGCATGAAGCTGCGCGGCCAGGTAGGCGTGTATTTGACAAAGGGTCGGTTGTACGGGATTTTCTTTTCGTTGGCATAACCCAGGGCATGGCCGATACCCGAATCGGGAATACCGGCGACGGTGTCCACGGACACGTCGTCATGACGCGCCAAGGCCGCGCCGCAGGCGTAACGGAAATGTTCGACGTTGATGCCTTCGTACTCGGAGGCCGGGTAGCCGTAGTAGACCCAGAGAAAGGAGCAAACTTGCATGCGTGGCCCCGGAGGCAGCCGCTGTTCCCAGCCGTCGGCGGTGAGAAAGAGCACCTCACCCGGGCCAAGAAAATGGGCGGTGTCGAATCCTAGATTGGGAAAGGCGCTGGTTTCCGAGCTGACCGCGGTCGCCCCTTCGCGGCGGCCCACCACCAGCGGCGTCCGGCCGAGGCGGTCACGGGCCGCATAGAGCCCTTGTTCAGTCAGGACAAGCATCGAGCAGGAGCCTTGGATCGCTTCCTGGGCACGGCGGATACCGGCTTCGAAGCTGTTTTCCTGGCAGATCAGCATTGCCGTCACTTCGGTTTGGTTGGCGATGCCGTCGGCGGTGCCAGAGAAATGACATTTGTCGGCAAAGGCCTGTTGGACCAGGTCATCGATGTTGTTGATTCGACCGACGGTGACGATGCCGAAGGTGCCGAGATGCGATCCGATGATCAGGGGCTGCGGATCGGTGTCGCTGATCACGCCGATGCCTTGCCGGCCCTGGAACTGAACCAGCTCGGATTCGAATTTGGAGCGGAAATAGCTGTTTTCGATATTGTGGATGGCGCGATGGAAGCCCTGGGCATTGCGCACCGCCATCCCGCCGCGTTTTGTGCCCAGATGGGAGTGGTAGTCGGTGCCGTAATACAGATCCGCGACGCAATCCTCCCGCGAGACAATGCCGAAAAGCCCGCCCATGATACCCTCTGTGAATGGTTTGTCCGTGTTGCGCGGTCAGACCCAAGAAAAGAGCCGGCCGCCGCCTTTCCGGGCCGTACCTTAGAGGCTTTCGGTCCGCCTGTCCATACAATTTTGTTGTGGGGACAGTCACTGCCGGCTGCGGCAACCGCATCACCGCGGCCTTTCTCCTCTTCTCGATGGAGGCGGGAAGAATGGTCAATGCGGGAGAAAATTCTACCTCGACGGCCGGATTTCCAGTACAAGAGAACGAGATCGATTGAACGACCTTGCCGTGTTCAAGGGCTGCGCCGCCCCTGGACACGGCTGATTGATTATCCATCACCCGGTTTGCTGTCATGACCACCCATCCCCCTGCCCCCGGCGCGAAACAGCCACTCCTGGCTTTTTTCGCCACCGCCGAGCCTCGTTGGTTGGCCTGTTTCCTGTTCCTCTGGATGCTGATTGTCCCGGCCGCGCTCTGGGCCGAAGGCGAGGCCCAATCGGCCGCACCCAGGGAGGCCGCCGGTCAAGCGCGTTCCAACGGGCCGCGCCGGGTTCTCATCCTCAACTCCTATCATCCGGGCATGCACTTTTCCGACGAGGAGGTTCGCGGCATTCGCTCCGTCCTGCCGCCCGGCACCGAGGTGTTTCTCGAATACATGGATACCAAGCGCATCCAGGGTGAGGCGTATCTGACGCAACTGGCGCAATTGTATGCCATGAAGTACGCGCACTCCCGCTTTGACACCATCTTTTCCCTGGACGACGACGCCCTGCGGTTCCTTCTTGCCCGCGCCGGTCGACTCTTTCCCGAAACGCCGGTGATCTTTTGCGGCGTGAATGCCCTGCAGTCGGGCATGCTTGACAACCAGCCCTGGTTCACCGGGGTGCTCGAAACCATCGATATCGAGGCAAGCCTCGATTTTGCCCTGCGGATGCTGCCGCAAACCACCCAGGTACTGGTGATTACCGATCCGACCACCACCGGGGCCGCCAACCGTCAGACCCTGGAACGCCTGGCCAGATCTGGTGCCTACAAACAACCCTTTGTGTTTCTCGATCCGGATGGTTCCGGACTCGAAATCGATACCCTGGTCGACACGCTCCGACGGTCTCCCGCTGGTTCCATTGTCTACTATGCCGATTTTTATAAAGATAGACAGGGGCACACCGTCAATGCCGAAGCCATTGTTCCCCTGGTGGCCAGCCATGCCCCCGGGCCGGTGTTTGTTCACAACGCGACCTACCTGGGATATGGCGTTTTGGGTGGCAAATTGAACAGCGGATTTGACCAGGGGGTGACCGCCGGTCACCTGGCCCTCCAGATTTGGCAAGGAAAAAAGGCGGCTGAGATTCCGGTGCTCACCGAAAATGCCAATCGGGTGATGGTGGATCATCAGTCGCTCGACCGGTGGAACATCCCGCGCTCGGCGGTGCTGACCGCTGCCGGCACGGAAGAAAAAAACATCATTTTCTTGCATAAACCCGAACCGTTTTGGCGGGGGAGGGGAGGCTATTTTCTCGCGGGGCTGGGATTTATCGTTTTTCAAGCCGTATTGATCGCCTGGTTGTTTCAACTGCTGCAACGTCAGCAGCAGCTGCGCCGCGAGGCGCGAAACGCGGCCGAACGGTTCCGGGCCCTGTTTGACCTGGCCCCCTTTGCCTGCGTGGTCAACGATCAGGCGGGCCGTTACCTGATGGTCAACCGCGCCTTCACCCAGATCACCGGCATCACCGCCGCGGAAGCCCTGGGCCGCACCAGCCAAGAGGCCGGCGTGCTCCTTGATCGGAGCGCCGTTCGCGCCATCAAGCGCGAGCTCGACAAGCACGGTGTTGTTGCGGGAATGGAGGTGCCGGTCACCATTCGGCGGCACCGATTTTTGCACACCCTCCAGGCCAGCGCGATGATCGACTGGGAGAGCGGGCCGGTCATCCTCTCGGCCACCGCCGACATCACCACCATCCGTCAGGCCGAGGCGGCCCTGCGGGAGAGCGAGGAGCGGTATCGGGAGCTGGTGGAAAACGCCAGCATCATCATCATCAAATTCGACATCTCCGGGGTGTTGACCTTTGTCAATGCCTATGCCCTCAAATTCTTCGGCTTCACCGAAGAGGAACTGCTGGGCAGGAACGTGGTGGGCACCATCGTGCCCGAGATCGACTCGAACGGCCAGGATCTGCGAGTGATGATGGCCGCGATCTGCCAGGACACCGAGACCTTTCGCGACAATATCAACGAAAACATGACCCGTGACGGCCAGCGGCTGTGGATCCACTGGAACAACCGGGTGATCCGGGACGAGCACAACCGAATCTGCGAGATCCTCTCGTTTGGCAGCGACATGACCCGGCGCAAGCAGGCGGAAGACGAGCGGGAACGGCTGCGAGACCAGTTGTTGCAGGCTCAGAAAATGGAATCCGTGGGGCGGTTAGCCGGCGGCGTCGCCCATGATTTCAACAACATGCTGGGGGTGATCATTGGTCACGCCGAATTGGCCCTGACCGATGCCGGGCTGGGCACGCGGCTGCGTCACGATCTGCAGCAGATTTTGACAGCGGCTGAACGGTCCGCCGAGCTGACCAGACAGTTGCTGGCCTTTGCCCGCAAACAGCCCATCGCGCCCAAGGTGCTCGATCTGAATCAGAGCATCACCGAAATGCTCAAGATGCTTCGCCGGCTGATCGGCGAGGATGTTCAGCTCCTCTGGCGTCCAGGCGAGGGGCTGTGGCCGGTGCGCATCGATCCCACCCAGCTGACCCAGATTCTCGCCAACTTGAGCATCAACGCCAAGGATGCGGTGGTCGACGATGGCCAGATCGTCATTGAAACCGCCAACACGGTCCTCGATGCCGCCTACTGCACCAGCCGCGTCGGCTGTATCCCCGGCGAATATGTGCAACTCATGGTGTGCGACAACGGCTGCGGCATGGATCAGGCCACCCAGGAGCGGATTTTTGATCCCTTCTTCACCACCAAGGGGCACGGGCAGGGGACTGGACTGGGGTTGTCCACGGTCAGCGGCATCGTCACCCAGAACCACGGGCTGATCGAATGTGCCAGCGAACCGGGGCAGGGCACGACCTTTCGTTTGTACCTTCCCCGGTTCGTCGGCGAGGTCGAGGAGGAAACAATCGCTGAGCCGCCCGTTGTCGTCTCCCCCGGCAGCGGCACCATCCTGTTGGTGGAGGACGAACAGGTGCTGCTCGAGATGAGCGAGGCCATGCTGGAAACCCTGGGATACACGGTTCTGATCGCCAGTACTGCGGAGGAGGCGCTGCGCTGGGCCAGGGAGTACACGGGCGTCATTGACCTGCTCATCACCGACGTGATCATGCCCGGCATGAACGGCAAGGAACTGGCTGCACGGTTGACGGCGATTCGGCCAGCCATGCGCTGCCTGTTCATGTCCGGCTATCCCGCCGATGTCATCGCCCATCAGGGAATGATCGAGCAGGGCGTGCGATTCATTCAGAAACCATTCACCAAGACGGCCCTGGCGGCCAAGGTGCGGGAAGCGCTACCAGAACGGTCGATGCATGCCCCGGATTCCCGGTGATCGCCGCCCAGTCGGATAGCCGCTGTCCCGTGTCCGACATGCGGTCGCGGTCGTGTTCGTCTCCAACAGGCGGCAGGCCCCGCTGGTTCATTGTTGGTTTGCGTTGCCCGTTCCTCCGGGCGGGCAAATACCGGCAATGAGTGGGTTACTCTTGTCGATTATTCAATTTTTTATTGACAGAGGAGGTGGGGTATATTTCGATCATGGAGCATTATAGAGGGCTTGGCACGCGAATCCAGGTCGTGGCGAACAGGCGATGTTTGCCGGCCGGATGAACGGTCGATTGGCTCGTCTCCAATGAACCCCCAATTTCAAGGCAGGACTATGGTTGACAGAGAAAACGATGAGGAAGATGTCCAGATTGAGGAGTGCTCCGTCTGCGGTGGCGATATCATCATCGATAGCTACTGCGAAGAGGATGATATTGTTTATTGCAATGATTGCGAGGCCGAGTACCTGATCCGTTCGCTAGACCCCATCCGTTTGAAATTGCTCGACGACGACGCCGATGCCGATGACGCGGACGATTCCTTTGATGAAGAGTTCGAGTGATTGACGCTCATTGCAGGACAAGCCGCACGGGTGCCCCGGTTGACAAAACTTTACCCAAGGTGTTGACGCATGAATTTCTTGAATCTTTCATCGAAAAAGGTTGCCTACAATCAAGCCAAGGCCGTCATCCTACCCATTCCCCACGGTGGTTCGAGCAAGAATATCCCCTTGGATAAAGGTCCCGAGGCCATTTTGCTTGCCTCGCAGATGCTTTCCGCCTATGACGTCGAAACCAATACCGATCTTGATGAACTGCAGCTGCATACCCTGGAACCGTTGCTCTGCCCTGACGACCCGCAGGCCGTGGTGGAGGAGGTGGCCAATCAGAGCAACCCGCACTTCAAGAAAAACAAGCTGGTCGCGGCCATCGGCGGCAGCCACCTGATCAGCGAAGGCCTGGTCAATGCGGCCCTGGGCCAGGACAACAACCTCAGTGTCATTCATCTCGGGGCCCATCCCCACCTGCTCGATTCCGTTGCCGATGCGCCCGATGTGATGGCACGGATCAAGGAAAAGTGCCCCGTTTCCCATATCGGCATCCGCAGCATGGCCAAGGCCGAGAAGAACAAAGTGCATATCGATAACCTGGTGTTTGCCCGGGATATCTACAACAACGGCCTGAACGCCGCGGCGGACGCCATCGATGTCCTTGGTGAAACCGTCTACCTGGCCATCAACCTCGACGTCCTCGATCCGGCCTGCATGCCTGCGGTGACCAAACCGGAACCCGGCGGGCTTGACTGGTATAGCCTCAACAACCTGATCCGCATGATTGCCCGGGAAAAATCGATTATCGGATTCGATGTCACCGGGCTGGTGCCGCAGAAAAACGGCCTCCATGCCCACCTCCTGGCCGCCAAGCTGGTATATAAAACGCTGATCTGCTGTCTGAAAAACAGCCGCTGAATTCCCAGGAGCGCGTGAAAGACCGGGATGGCCGACCAAGGCCATCCCGTGTGCGTCTTGGGCTCGACCCGTCTTGCTGTTCATCCCTCCTCTCCTGAGCTGTTGCCGGATCCGGCGGTCAGGGCCCCCAGCTTCCTGTCCACAGCATTTCTCCCAATGAAAAAGGAGGCGGGCGTTGTCTTTGCCATTGAAGAGCAGACCCTGTTCGTTGTAGAAAACAGCGCGAAGAACACCGGATCGGTCATTGACCGACGGCCAGGATAACGTCAACCGGCACTCGACGCCGGTTGTTTTTTTGAGGAGACGGGCGGGTTGAACAAAGCGGTTGTCGAACTGATTGGGGTGGATAAGGACTATGGCGGCCATCGGGCCCTCGCCAACATATCCCTCACGGTGGCCGATGGGGAGTTTCTTTCCCTACTCGGCCCCTCGGGCTGCGGCAAGACCACCCTGCTCCGGCTGATCGGCGGCTTTGAAGACTGTACCCGCGGTCAGCTGTTGCTCGATGGTCGGATCATGGACCGGGTGCCGCCGGAAAAACGGGCGGTGAACACCGTGTTTCAGAATTATGCCCTGTTTCCCCACATGACGGTGTTCGACAACATCGCCTTTGGTCTGCGCATGGCCAAGAAGGGCACGGACGATATCAGGCAGGCCGTGCATCAGGCCCTGGAATTGGTTGAGCTTGCCGGGATGGCCCACCGCAAACCCGCTGAACTCTCCGGCGGCCAGCAGCAGCGGGTGGCCATTGCCCGGGCCATTGTCAACAAACCTCGGGTCCTGCTGCTCGACGAGCCGCTTTCCGCCCTCGACCACCGTCTGCGCAAGCAGATGCAAAAGGAGCTCAAGCAGCTGCAGCGTACCCTGGGCATCACCTTTCTCCTCGTGACCCACGACCAGGACGAGGCGTTCGCCATGTCCGACCGGGTGGTGGTCATGCAGCAGGGCCGGATCGAGCAGATCGGCACCCCGATGGAGATCTACGAAGAACCGGTCAACCTCTACGTGGCCCGCTTTGTCGGCGATATCAACGTGCTCGACGGTGTCATCCGCGAGCAGACCGGGTCAACCACCTTCATCGCCTTGGTGGAGGGGGCGGTCGTCCGTCTCAGGAGCAATCGCGCCCTCAACCTCGGTCAGTCGATCCATGTGCTGCTGCGGCCCGAGGATTTCCGCCTCGAACTGGAACAGGACATCGCCCAGTCCCGGGATCTCTCCGCCAAATTCCAGCAGGCGCGGCTCAAGGGCACGGTACGGCGCATCTTCTATCACGGCGCCACCTATGACGTGGAAGTCAGCCTCGAGAGCGGCACCCGGGTGCAGGTCACCGAATTTTTCGATGACGACAGCGACAACCTCTATTTCAAACCTGGTGATTCGGTGGCGCTCGGCTGGCATGAGGGGTGGGAGGTGGTGCTGCCGCATGAAGACTGAATCCCGCTTCCGTCTGCTGCTGATCGGCTCAACCTACACCTGGATGGTGGTGCTGGCCCTGATTCCCTATCTGATCCTGCTGGGCGCCAGTTTTCTCGAACGCGGCGAGGGTACCCTGGTGGTTTCTGGGTGGTCGACCGTTAACTATCGGCATTTGCTGTCGCCGGCGGTATTCGGCATGGCGCTTGATTCCCTCGCACTGGCGGCGGTGGCCGCCCTGCTCTGTTTGCTGGCAGGCTATCCCTTTGCCTACATCCTCGCCCAGGCTCCGACCAGGGCCCAGCCGTTGCTGCTCTTGCTGGTGATGATTCCCTTCTGGACCAACTCCCTGATCCGCACCTATGCCCTGGTGATGATGCTCAAGGCCGATGGTTTCGTCAACACCCTGTTGCGGGCCGCAGGCCTGATCGAGGCGCCCCTGCAGCTGATGTATACCCCTATCGCCGTTTTCATCGGTCTGGTCTACACCCTGTTGCCGTTCATGATTTTGCCGCTCTATGCGGCACTCAAGGCGGTGGACCCGCAGCTGCTGGAGGCGGGACGCGATTTGGGGGCCGGCCGGGTGCAGAATTTTTTTCGCATCACCATGCCCCTGACCATGCCGGGCATCGTGGCCGGCACCATGCTGGTTTTCCTGCCGGCCTTGGGGATGTTCTATATCTCCGACATCCTCGGCGGCGCCCGCACCATGCTGCTGGGCAACTACATCCGCGACCAATTCCTGGTTTTCCGCGATATCCCCATGGGCTCGGCGGCCAGCGTCACCATGACCGTGGCCATGGGCCTGATGCTGGCGCTTCACTATCTGGCCAACCGTCGTTCCGGCCGGGAGATGATGCGGTGAACCGCTGGCTCAAGTACCTTTATGCGGGCGGGGTTTATGCCTTTCTCTACCTGCCGCTGGTGATCGTGGCGGTCTTCTCCTTCAACAGCTCCAAGTATTCCCTGGCCTGGAAGGGGTTCACCCTCGATTGGTACGGCAAGCTGTGGCAGAACACCGGGCTGACGAGCGCGGCGGTCAACTCCCTGCTCATTGCCGCCGGTGCCGCCACCCTGGCCACCCTGCTCGGCACGGTGGCCGCCTTCATCCTGCACCAGTACAGATTTCCCGGCCGCCGCTTGTTGTTTGGCGGGCTGTTCGTGATGATGATGTCGCCCGATATTGTGATCGCCATCTCATTGCTGCTGCTCTTTCTCGCCTTGTCCCTGCCCCTGGGCCTGCCCACCCTTCTGGTCGCCCACACGGTATTGTGCGTGCCCTTTGTCGCCACCACCGTGTTTTCCCGTTTCCACGGCTTTCAGACCGATATCGTCGATGCCGCCAGGGATCTGGGGGCTGGCGAGTACCACGTCTTTCGCCACATCGTCCTCCCCCTGGCCGCTCCGGCGGTGGTCGGCGGCTGGCTGCTCAGCTTTACCCTGTCGCTGGACGACGTGATCATCAGCTTCTTCACCACCGGGCCGGACTTCGAGGTGCTGCCATTGCGCATCTATTCCATGGTCCGCCTGGGCATCAAACCCGATGTCAATGCACTGTGCGTGGTGATGATGGCCATCACCATCACCGCGCTCGTCCTTTCCAGAAAACTGCTCAAGGAGAAACAATGAAAACCATCGTGCATCGCGTCCTACTCACGCTCCTGGCCCTGTTAACGGTTGTCGTGCCCGGATTTGCCGCCGATAAGGCGGACAAGGTGGTCAACCTCTACATCTGGTCCGAGTACATCCCCGACGAGGTGATCGCCGCCTTTACCAAGGAGACCGGCATCAAGGTCAACCTGTCGACCTACGACAGCAACGAGGCCATGTACGCCAAGGTCAAGCTGGTGGGCAAAGGCTACGATCTGGTGGTGCCCTCCTCGGATTATGTGGGACTGATGCGGCGCGAGGGACTGCTGCTGCCGGTCGACACGAAGAAGATTGCCAACTTCTCGCTGATCGACCCGAGGTTCACCAATCAGAGCTTTGATCCAGGCAACGGCTATTCAGTCCCCTACATGTGGGGCTCGACCTCGTTGGCGGTCAATACCCAGGTCATTGGCGGCGACACGGTGCGGAAGATGGCCGACTTGTGGAAGCCCGAACTCAAGGGCAAGCTGCTGTTGCCCAACGATCCGCGCGAGGTCATGGGCATCGGCCTCAAGGTGTTGGGCTATTCCATCAACGAGAAGGATCCCGAGCACCTGCGCCAGGCTTTTGAGCGGTTGCAGTCCCTGATGCCGCAGGTGCGGGTGTTCGATTCCGATTCGCCCAAGCAAGCCTTGCTTTCCGGGGAAGTGGCCGCTGGTCTGGTGTGGAACGGCGAGGCCTATGTGGCCAACAACGAGAACAAGGCCATCCACTACCTCTACCCGCCCGAAGGGTTCAGTCTTTGGGTGGACAGCTTTTGCATCCCCAAGGGAGCGGCCCACGTGGAGGCGGCTCACCGGTTCATCGACTATGTGCTTCGGCCGCAGGTGTCGGCGATCATCAGCCAGTCCATGGGGTATTCCTCGCCCAATGCCAAGGTGTTCGACTTTCTTCCCGCGGAGATGAAGAACAACCCCATCGTCAATCCTTCGGTCGAAGATGCGGCCCGGGGCGAATTTCTTGACAGTCTGGACGAGCAGACCCTGAAAATATATGAAGGATACTGGGTGAAGCTGAAGAGCAGGTAACGATTCCGCGCGGACTCACCCTGGGAGTGGCTGCATCATCTCCCCACAAGGTCGAGCAGGACGGTGTCAACGCCGTGGTTGTGGAAAAAACGGACCATGGCCGGCCGGTGGGTGTGCATCGAGAAGGAGGCGAAATCCGCTGCCCGGAGTTGAATACAGACCCGGCTGCCGGTTTCGTTCTCCAGGCGCACCCGGCAACCGACAAAACCAAACCGGCGCAGTTCTTCCTCCCATTGTTCGATTTGCCGCAGGCGCTCAACGGTTATGGGCATGCCGCAGGGGATCCGAGTGGCCAGGCAGGAAGCGGAAGGCTGATCCCAGTCCGTCAATCCCAGCTGTTGACTCAGCTGTCGGACATCCGCCTTGTCAAAGCCGGCCTGGACCAGGGGCGTCTGTACGCCCAGTTGGTGGATGGCCCGCAGGCCGGGGCGATGGCTTTTCAGGTCATCGGTATTGGTGCCGTCGAGCAGAACGGAAACCCCATGTTTTTCGAGTTGTTCTCGAAACAGGGAATACAGGCGGAATTTGCACGAATAGCAACGGTCTTCGGCGTTGACGACAAATTCCTTCCAACGCAGAGGGTGCACTTCCAGGCGCACCATGGCAACACCCCGGGGGTAGCCGTTGCGTGATGACCAGTGGATGGCCCGATCGATTTCCCGCGATGGCAGGAGGGCCGATTCGCCAAACAGCAGTAAGACGTTGCCCGCGCCAAGGGTGTCCAGGGCGCATTTTGCCAGCAGGGAACTGTCGGTGCCTCCGGAAAAGGCCACAGCGACCCGTCCATGGGCTTGCAGGATCGAGTGCAGTCGGGTGGTCTTGTCGTCAAGATGCATGGGGACTGCCCACCGGCTGGCGATGGTGCGGCTCCTGTCGTGAATCGTCAGAAATTGCGTATATGGACGGAGCCATACAGTTCGATGAGAAATTGTTCGGTGGCCGGCGACAGGTTGATGAATTCAGCCCCGTAGAGATTGTCTTGTCCATTGACGACCCGCACCTTTTCCTTCATTTTGAAATTTCTGCCAATGGTGCAGGTGACGATCAGCAAATCGTCGATGGAATAGAGCTCGGACGATTCGAGCCGTAGACCGCCCAGGCTGATATCGACGATGGTGGCACTTTTATTTTTCAAGGTGGTGGTATTGTAACAGGTGGCCAGGATGGCGTGATCGGTGATCTTCCGTTGATGGATGCGCTTGTGACGTCTTCGGTCCTTTTGCTCGAACGGATATTCATCGATTGCAATTTTCTGTTGCTGTTCGCTGCCTCCCTTGGCAATGGAGGCAAAAAGCGGGATGTCCGCGCGGCTGATATGGTCGATAAACCATGCGTCAAGCACATCATGGATCGCATTGCCGCCGTTGTTCCTGTTGCGAAAACTCAACCTGAATTTATGAAACTCCTTGATCAAGGCATAATGATCAAGGGTATGCTGCGCCGCAAGCTCATGATGCTCGATGAGTTTCTCCTCCGCTTCAAAATGGCGAAAAATATAATTTTCAATCACATCAAAAAGGGTGTCGATCACCTTTTTGTCGGCGTGGCTTGCTGAAGCGTTGCCCAGGTCGTTGATCAGGTCGAAAATGATTTTATGCTGATTGTCAATGAGACCGATGCCCACGTTGAGGGTGTCGTCCCATTCTTTCTTGTGTTTCATGGAGCCTCATGTGCCTGTGGGGGATGCGATATCCCCGAATGAGTGAACGCCAGGGTAAGAACCGGGCCAGCGGCGCGGGTTTTGTTTCTAGGGTACCTTGAGCGCCATGTCCCGACAAGGTTTTCGGTAAAAAAAACAGGCCGGGCGCGTCGCGTTTCTCCTCCTGCGGCACCAGGGCGAGAAGGCCGGGTGGTCGAAAAAGGTGACGCCCGCCAAGGCAGGTGGTATGGTGGACAAGGAGCGATGAATGGTCGATTCCACGACAAAAAAAGAGGATGGAATGAGCAAAGGTTTGCTGATCGTGTTCACCGGCAATGGCAAGGGGAAGACCACCGCCGCCCTGGGCATGGCCATGCGGGCCGCCGGTCATGGGCTGCGCGTCTGTTTTATCCAGTTCATCAAAGGGAGCTGGCGTTACGGGGAACTCGAGGCCGTCAAGCGGTTTGCGGGGCTGATCGACCTGCATGTGATGGGCAAGGGGTTTACCTGGAAATCGGAGAACATCGAGGACGATGCCCGGCTGGCCCGGGAGGCGTGGGACTTCGCCCGTCAGGCCATCAACTCGAACAGCTACCAGATCGTGGTGCTCGATGAATTCACCTACCTGCTCCATTACGGCATGCTGGCCCTTGATCCCTGCCTCCAGTTCCTGACCGAGCGCAACCCTGCCCAACATGTGGTCATCACCGGCCGATACGCCCCGCCCTCCCTGCTGGAAGCGGCCGATCTGGTGACCGAGATGCAGGCAGTCAAGCATCCCCTGGCCAGCGGCATCAAGGCGCAAAAAGGAATCGAATTTTGAGCGGTTCGCCATTTTCGTCGGTGGAGAAGCCATGTCCTTCCTCAAACTGGCTCTGATTCACAGCGCCGCCGAACACAAACAGACAGCCCGCAACCGTGACCGTTTGCTGGATCTGTTTCGCCAGGCCGGCGAGGCGGGGGCGCAACTGGTGGTGGCGCCGGAAATGGCGGTGTCCGGTTATTCGTTCGATAACCGTCAGGATATCGCCCCGTACACTGAAACCGCCTCCGGTCCAACCGTGACCGCTTTGGCTGAACTGGCGCGCCACCATGGCCTGTATGCCTGCATCGGCCTGGCTGAACGGGATGTCCGCTCCTCCATTTTTTACAACAGCGCCTTTGTGCTTGACCCGCAAGGCGTGCTGGTGTGCCGTTACCGCAAGATCAACGCCGAATATCGGTGGGCCTGCCCCGGCAACCCGCGGGCGGACAACACCTTTGTCACGCCTTGGGGACGGGTAGGCGTGCTGATCTGTTCCGATTCCTACCACAGTCTGCTGCCGCGAATCACCGCCCTGCGCGGGGCCGATCTCCTGCTCATTCCCGCCAACTGGCCGCCGACTGGCTTGGACCCGCGTGAAATCTGGCGAACCCGGGCCTTGGAAAACGGCATCGTTGTCGCGGCCTGCAACCGCACCGGCATGGACCTGGTGATGGATTGCCGCCAAGGACCCAGCGCGGTGTTTGATCCCCATGGGGCCACCCTGCTGAACTGCTCGTCGCCGGATTCACGGCTGCTGCTGGTGGACCTGCCCTTGAACGCTGATCGCCAGCTGGCCACCGCCCGGCGGCAACGCCTGGCACAACGGCGCATGGCGGATATCGGCGACTGTTACCTCAATCTGGCGGGTATCTCTGATCTTACCAGCTTTCTTCGTCTACCGCCCCCCGGACGTCTTGCCATCGAGTGCTTGGTCGCCCAATCTCCCGGCCAGACGATTGAGGAACTGACAACCGCACCACGATTTGGGGAAGAACAGCAAACCCTGCTGGTTCTCCCCGCAGGCGAGTACGGCGACGTGGCGCTCGATCGCCTGCAGACGTTGTGCGCCAAAACGGGGTTGAATATCGTCGTGTATCGCGAGGGCGAGAACGCCGGACTCTACTGGTTGGACGGCAAGGGAGAGCCTCGATGCTGGCCATGGCAGCGGCACCAGCCCCGGGAAACAGCCTTGCCCCGGATCGATTGCGGCTCGGCACGGGTACTGCTGGCGCCGCTTGCCGCCCTGCGCCATCCCGAACCGGTACTGGCCGGCGTCAAGCAGGGGTGCGACCTGGTGGTGACCAGTGAAGCGCACCTGTCGGCCGATGATCGGCTCATCGCCGGTGTCCGTACCATCGAAGGCCTGGCGGTGGCTGTTTGCGCCGGCAACGGCTCCGGCGTATGGATGACACCCGAAGGGCATCAGCGCTGGGAGGAGGTCTTGGCCGGTCCGGGAGAAAGCTGCCGTTATCTGCTCGACACCCATCGAACGCGCAAGAAGCGGTTTCAGGATCGGGTCGATTACGACCGGCTTCTGGCGAACGACGATTGATCAGCCGCACACCGGGGAAACAACAAGGGGCCTGATGATGCGGCGCGGCCGTTGTTGCCGAAGGGCAATACGATGCCCAAGAACAGGGCGGAAAGTACGGTGCCCCGGCCAGGTCTTCAATTGACCAGGAATCTGGCCTCCTGTTCCAGCCATTTCAAGGCGCGGCCATAAAATTTGGCTTCATCGAGCGGCACATTGGCAAACAGCGGCCGGGCTTCCAGGGGCAACTGATCGGAACAGAGGCGAATTTCACTCTCATCCCGGAAACGCAGCACCAGGGAACTGTCTTTTTTCAGCAACCCTTCCTCAAACACCGAAACGAGGATATCCGTGTTGAACACGGACAGCTCTTCATCCAGCACGGCGGAACGGAGGTCAATAACCAGTTCCCGGCACTGCGCCATGCCGAGCATGGTCTGGGCGATCTGGAGGATATCCCAGGCGGTGTCATCGGTTAATTCCCCCGTCACAACAATCGAATAGGCCGTACCGTCATTCTGCTTGCTGATTCTGAATCGCATGGCGTCCCTCCCGGTGAGTGTTTGCGTACCCTCTGTATTCATACAAGCAAAGATCACCGGTCAAGTACAGTAAAAATTTAGTAAAGATTCTCAGTGGTGAGCGGAAGAGATTTTCTCCGTGATGTGAGCCGGTTCACAGGCCATGACATATTGAGCGCAAAACGCTTGAGCAGCGCCAGCGAGTCGACAAACCAGAGCTTTGGCCACGATGTGCCGAGGATCAGCGCGGACCGCCGCCGGGGACAAAGGGATTGTAGTGGTTGGCCACCATGACCATCCAAGCCGTGGCGCAGGTGCTGGGGATGGGGTTGGCGTACCAGCCGAAGGGGATGGAATGGCGGCGGCTGGCGTAGAGATAAGGCCGGGTGGCGAGCGGGAAAAGGGAGCGGTAGCGCTGCGGCTGGCCGGGGAAGGGGGTGTCGGCGTAGGTGTCGACCCTGAGCCGTTCCATGGCGGCCAGCATCGACTGTTCGTCGGCGTGCAGGGTGTCGAGGAACGCGCGTGCCTGTTGTGTCCCTGGCGAGGCGGGGGACAGGGTGCGGTAATGGTCGATCAGACTGCGCACCATGGTGATGGCCCCGGCAGTCCATTCGACCGACAGCACCCCCTGACGGAAGCGGCCGGCCGCATCAAGGCCGTTCCCATCGCGGTCGGAGAAGCCCACACCCCACAAGGTGGTGCCTTCACCGTAACCGCCCCAGCCCTTGACCTGTTGCCAGGCCCGGTAGGCGGAACCGAAGCCGAACCAGCCGTCGATCCGCTCCGCGCCCAGGGCGGCGATGCCCCAGGTGGTGACATCCACCGCTTCAGCTTCCCGGGCCGGGCGCCAACGCTCCTTGGTCGCCGGATCGTCGGCATAACCACCTTGGACGAATGCACCGTCCTGCCAGGCATGGTGACGGAAAAAATGAAGCAGTCCCAAGGTGGTTCGACTGACACCCCCGCCACCGATCTCGCCGCCGTCGATCATCGCCCCGCTCAGGCGCAGGGCAATGTCGATGCGTTCCCGGTCGGCAGGCGAGAGGGTGTTGTCCTGTCGCAGGGTTGTCTCCAGGGTGGCGCGCAGCAGGCGCAGGCCCGCATAGAGGCTGATATTGTTTTCCACGGCCACAAAATGCGGATCGATCAATTGCCCGCCCTGGTTGGCCACCGTGCCCGCCGGTGCATGGTAGACCGCTCCCAGGGACGATTGCAGGGCCACAAAGGTTGGCAGCAGGGCGAGAGCGTTGCTCAGGGCTGGGTCGTGCAACGGCACGAAGGCTGCTTTCCGCTCGACCCGGTAATGGAGATCGGCGGCCTGCAACGGCCCGAGCAGGAAGGCCCAGGCGTTTTCACCGGTGATCGGCTTCCAGTCGGTCCAGTTAACCGTGCCGGCTTGGTATTCGGGGTTCGGCGCCGGCAGGCCGGCGGTCTTGATCAGACGGGCGTAGGGGCTGGCGGCCAGGGGGTCGCGGGAGAGCCAGGTGCGCGGCAGCATGCGGAAGGAAAAGGCCCTGGCCGGCTCGGTGATCCGTTGGCCGTTGTAGACAAAGACCGGGCCGACGGTCACGGCGCGGGAGGCTCCGAACACAGGATAAGGGCTGTCGCCGCTGTGTGCTTCGGTCAGCAGCAGATTCTGGTTGCTGACCAAGCCATAGGGGTCCTGGCCGGGAGCCAGATCCAGGCGGTTGACGGTCCGGCCGAGCATGACCGCGATCTGCCAGGTGGCGGCATCGTAGATGCTGGCGCCGTTGTGCGTGTTGATCCGTTCGGTTTGCAGGTCGCCAGCCGACGATGGTTCCGGCAGCAGGGTGTAGGTGTGCGGATTGTAGACATCGACCACGGTACAGTCAGCCATGGCGCAAACATGCTCGCCCCAATAGGCGGCACTGTCGTGATAGCTGAGGGGCAGCTGCCGTCCGGCCAGCTTGCCGCTGGTGGCGGTATAGAGAATACCGCCCGCGTCCCGCTCGCTGAGGAGAAAACGGTAGGCTGCTTGCAGGTCAGGCGGCTGGGCCGCCGCTGGCAGGGCGCTGAACAGCAGCGGCGCCAACACGAGCAGGATACATGCTGCCCTCAGTCCGGCCGTTCGGCGCAGACGCTCTTCGTGACACGGCGTCATCCGGTCTTTCATCCCTGCCTCCATGGGTTGCGCATCAACGGCACCGAAAAAAATGGTGTTCTCTCCCTAGGGTTTGCGGCAGAGCTCCATTCCCAGTTGCAAGGCCCCGTCCATGAGTTCGTTCTTTTCGGCCACGGCGCCCTTGACCTCCACCCCCTGAGCGAGCAGTTCACCGCTGTAGCTGAATTCCATGGCGTCGAAGGCGTAGCGTACGGTCAGGCGGGCACCGTCGAAGATCTTGCCGCCGTCGGTGGCGGCCACGCTGACCATGTAACCGCGCCGGTACTCGCGTTCCGGCTTGATTTCGCCCAGGAGATACTTGCGGCACCACAGGGCCTGGCAGCGATCGATGAAGGCCTTGGTCTGGGCCGTGACCCCGTAGAAATAGATGGGTGAACCGATGACGATGCGGTTGGCGGCGTCGATCTTGCGATATAGCAGGGTCATGTCGTCCTTGAAGATGCACTCGCCCTCGTTTTCGCAATGGCCGCAACCGGTACAGGGATGGATGACCAGATGAGCCAGGTGGATGTGTTCGGCCTTGTGGCCGGCGCGGACGATGCCGCGCTCGATCTGTTCCAGCAACAGGTCGGTGTTGCCGTGCTTGCGAGGACTGCCGTTGAAAATGAGGATATTCATGGGATCGCTCTTTCAGGATTTCTGTTCCGGAACGGGACAAGGGATCGGGGCGCGTCAACGGAGCCACCTTAAAGCAAGAACAGGACAAAATCCAATGTTTTCCTCGTTGCGCCCAGCACTGGCAGGAGTAGGTGCCTGGCCACTGTCGATGCCATGATCAGTCGCTATCTGCTCTGCAAACCGGGGTACGGCGATGCACTGAGGCCAAGTCAGAGAAGGTGGCGGGAGCAGCCGGCGTTTGCTCCCTGGCCTGCCACTGATCGAGCATCTCGTTGATTCCGGTATACACGGCAACCACGTCCTGGGGAAGATCGGCGCCGGTGCAGCGGCGCATGGTCTCGCCGTTGCGATGGGCAACGATGACCGCGTGGATTTCTTCAAGCGGCTGCACCACCCGTCGGGTCAGACTGCGGATGAAGATGATTCCCGCCAGGAAGGCCGACATGGCCATGAACGCCACCCCCCAGGCACCGCTGCGGCCCAGGTGCTGGGCATGCCGGTCGGCGACGGTCATTGCCTCGCGGTTGATGCTGCCCAGCAGCACGATGGCCTCCACCGTGATGCGGCGGGCTTCGGGATCGCCGTTGAACAGGGCGGCGCGGTGCGTCTCGATCCGTTGCAGCGGGGCCGGTTCCAACGCTTCGGTGATGTTGGTCCTGGCCCGTTCAAAGGCGGACTTGAAGACCTCGCGTTGCTGCGGGGAAAAGGGGCCGCTCCGGTCCACTTTGGCCATCAGGGCCAGCATATCCTCGCAGGCCTGCAACGACCGTTCGTTGCGTTCGATGATCATGGCGATGGCCGGCGCCATGTGCGAAAAAATGGCGATGGCGCCGACAGCCATGAGCAGATTGAGGCCGACGAGAATCCAGGCTCCCACCCGGACAGCGTGAGCAAGCCGCATGTCAGACACCTCGGGTCAGTTTGGGGATGGCCGATTCGCTGGAAACGATGATCAGCCGGTCATCGGCCTCCAACGGTGCATGGGGATCGGGCTGGAGGACCTGGCTGGGCGCGCCGCGGCGCACGGCGACCACCATGACCCCGAATCGGCGCGGCAGGGCAAGCTCGACCAAACTCTTGCCGATCATCGACGAATGGATCGACATCTCGGTGAGATGCAGGTCGTCGCCCAACGGCATGTCGGAGATTACCTGCCGGTTGAGCAGGCGATTGGCAAAGCGTCTGCCGAATTCTTCTTCCGGGGTGACGACCAGATGCGCGCCGACCAGCTGGAGAATGCGCCGGTGCATGGCGTTGTTGGCCCGGCCGATCACCCAGGGTGCCCCCATCTGGCGGAGCAGGGCGGTGCAGATGATCGACGCCTCCTTTGAGTCGTCGCCGATGGCGCAGACCGAGCAGTCGCGTCGTGCCGGCTGCAATCGGGCCAATTCGCTTTCGTCGGTCGCGTCGATCATCACCGCCTCGGTGACAAAGGCGGCGGCCTCGTCCACCAGATTTTTCCGCCGATCCACCGCCAGGACCTCCGCCCCCTTTTCCGACAGGGTGCGGGCCAACGACATGCCGAATTGTCCGAGTCCGATGATGAGTACTTGCTGGGTCATGGGGAATTGGTCAGGTTAAGGTGATGCGGGCATCGGGACACCGGGAGCCGGTGGCCTGAAGATCGCCGCTCAGGAGGGTGAACATCGTCATCGGACCGATGCGGCCGATGAACATGGTCAACATGACGATGATTTTTCCTATTTCGTCGAGATGGGGCGTCACGCCCAGCGACAATCCCACCGTGCCGAGAGCCGAGGTTGCCTCGAAGATCAGCGCTCGGGCGGGCAGCGGCTGGGTGAGTACCAGGGCCATGACCATGACCAGCCAGATCATGGCTCCGGATGCCAGAACGGTGATGCCGCGATTGATGACGCTTTGCGGAATCCTTCTGTTCTGGCCGATGACTTCGTCGCGGCCGGTGATGCAGGCCCAAAAGGTCATGGCCAGGATGCCGACGGTGGTGGTCTTGATGCCGCCCGCGGTACCTCCCGGACTGCCGCCGATGAACATGAAGCTGAGCATGATCAGCAGGGTCGGGCTGAGCACGTTGCCCAGGTCGATGGAATTGAACCCGGCAGTGCGCAGGGTGACCGATTGAAACCAGGCGTTGTGCAGTTTGTCGGGCAGGGAAAGCCCATCGAGGGCGTTGTGCCATTCGAACATCAAAAAACACAGCGTTCCGGTGAGCAGCAGGGCGGTGGTGGTCACCAGGGCGATGCGCGGGGCGAGGGCAATCTTCTTTCCCCGGACCCACTGGGGAAGAAGCAGACAGGTGGCCGGGGCCAGGCCGCCGAGCACAATCAGGGCGGCCACGGTATGCAGGACCAGCGGTTGGGACTGGTAGGGCACCAGGTTGGCGCTTTGCAGGGCGAATCCGGCGTTGCAGAAGGCGGAAATCGACGTGAACAGCCCTTGCCACAGGGCCTGGGGCAGGGAATCGGCCGTGTCGAGAAAACAGAGGGACAGCAGAACGGCGCCGGCCAGTTCGGTCAGCAGGGTGAAACGGACAATGGTCAGCAGGGAGTCGATCAGGTCCTGATGGCTGGTTTCGGTCAGGGTGGTCAGCAGCCGTTCCTGGCGCAGGCTCAACCGCTTGCCCATGGCGTGCAGGGCCACGGTGGTGAGGGTCATGATGCCGAAGCCGCCCAGTTGGATGAGCAGCAGGATGCATCCCTGTCCCAACAGGGTGAAGTCCCTGGGGGTGTCGAGCACGGTCAGGCCGGTGACGCAGACCGCGCTGACCGATGTGAAGGCGGCGTCGACCAGGGTGATGCTTTGTTCGGTGGTCGCCCAGGGAAGCTGGAGGAGCAAGGCACCGGCGAGGCACAGGACGAAAAAAGTGGTGATCAGCACCCGGGCGGGATGATTGAGAAAGGGTTCCCACCACTGCTCCCGGGGCTCCAGTCCGGAGGTCGCGCCGGGCAGAAAGAACAGGGTGGCCAGGCCGAGGCAGAGCGTGACCAGTTGGCCGCATCCGCTGTACAGGCCGATGCCGCTCACAGCCAAGGCCGTAAGGGGCAATAGCGCCCAGCTCAACCGCGCCGGTCCTCGATGGGCTGTCCAGATCCAGTGAAGCACCACGAGCTGGGTGAGGATCGTCGATCCCGCCACGGCCGCATCGCCGATCCAGAGCCGTGCGGGGTTGAGGGCAAAGGAAGCCAGGGTCAGGAGCAACGAGGTCCAAACCGCGCTCCTGGCTCGTTGCAACCGTCTGTAAACGGCATGGCCACGTTGTTCAACCAGGTTGTGCGGCGCAAGCTCGCTGAGGAAATATCCGGCCTGCATGACGACCACCGCCCCGATCAGGGCCGACAAGGGCTCGGTGGCAAAAGCGGGGAAACCAGCGAGGGCGCATCCGACCAGGGCCAGGAAGCCGAACAGTTTGCCCAGACGGAATTGCCGTGACAGCAGGAGCGCCGCAGCCAGACAGGCGAGGGCGGCGACGAGGGCGGCGGCCCGGCTCCAGGGCGGCGATCCGGCGGTGCCGACTAGGCAGGTGAGAAGCGGGGGCAGCGGGACCAGGGACAACAGGATGCCTTCGATTCCGGCCTTGGCTCGGGAGGGGCGCGATGCAACGATCAATTCCACGGCGGGTGTCCTTGGGCAAGCGGGCAGCGCTGGTCAACGGCGGCTGAGGTTGGCACGGCCGGCGATGCGCAACGGGGGCGGAAACAGGCTTATCCCTTGTTGTCGGAGGTATCCAGATACCGCGATAGATAGAGGGACTGGAGGACAATGAACACCAGGGTCAGACCGAGCATGCCGAACAGTTTGAAGTTGACCCAGGTATCACTGTCAAAAAAGGTCATGACATAGAGATTGGCCGCGCCCATGGCCAGAAAAAAGACTACCCAGCCGAGGTTGAGGCGGCGCCAGATGGGTGTCGGCAGGGTGATGTTGCCGGCCAGCATGCGTTCGACCGCGGTCTTGCGGCCGACCAGCTGGCTGGCGAGGAACACCCCGGCGAAAATCCAGTTGATGATCGTCGGCTTCCATTTGATGAATTGTTCGTCATGGAGGTAGAGGGTCAGGCCGCCGAAGACGACGATCACCGCCAGGGTGACCAGCTGCATGGCCGCCACGGTGCGGGTTCTCACCCAGAGAATGGCGATCTGGACAAAGGTGGCGGCGATGGCCGCCGCAGTGGCCACGTAGATGTCGAACAGCTTGTAGGCGAGAAAAAAGAGCAGGATCGGAAAGAAATCAAACAGCAGTTTCATGGAGCACCAGACGGTTGTCGCAAGCGGTTGGCAAGGAAAATGGAATGGGGCATCATACCGTTTTCAGTGGCCGGGGCGCAAGAAGCATCGACAAGGCTCCCTTGCCGCCGATCCTCCCCCGCGCCATGCACCGGTCAGGGCTTCGCGGCCTGCGATTCGAACCGAGGCCGGTCGATCCAATAGGGGGCCGCCACGCCGCGCCGATAGGCATCCAGGGCCTCGGGCGACGAGTTGACCCGTAGGTTGCTGTAACTGCCGTCGGCGTTTTCCCACCGTTCATGCCAGTAGACCGCCAGCCGAACCCGTGGGTAATGGGTGGGCAGAAGGCGGAAGGCCTCGGCGATGAATCCGGCCTTGTCGCCCGGAGGAAACTCGCCCACGCCCCATTCGGCGAGAAAAATCGGTTTGTGCGCATCCAATTGACTGATCTCCCGGTAGGGTTCATCCATCATCCGGAAAAATTCGGCCCAGCCCTCGGCTTTGTTCATCTTGCCGTAGACGCTCAGTCCCAGCCAGTCGACATAGGCCGATCCCGGATAATAGCTGGCCATGCGGTTCCATGCGTTTCGGGGCGTGCTGAAGTTGTTGGAGTGAAAACCCCACCGCACATTGGTCGCCCCCTGCCTGCGCACCCGGTCGACCACATACCGGTAGGCCTGTTTGAAGGTTTCCGGCCCCTGATACAGGGGATGGCCGTCCCGGTGGCCGATGACCTTGCCCCCGCCGTAATAACAGCCGGACCAGGGAAACCAGGTGCCGTTCATCTCCAGGCCCCAGGTCACCAGCAGGGGCCGGCCGTCGTCGCGCGCCGCCATGGCCCAGGCATCAATGTACCTATCCCATTTGCCGGCCAGGATATCGGGCAGTTTGAATCGGTCCGGTCCCTTGCCCTCTGCGTAGGGCTTGTCCCACGGCGACCAGAAAATAAGCGGCACGGCGCCGTACTTGGCGACAATGCGCACCGTTTTGGCGGGAAAGGCCTGATCGCCCCAAAAATTGCCAAAGGCCACCACCGCCAGATGTTTGCCGGTCATCCGTTCAAAGCCGGTCAGGGCATCGTAGGTGACTTCGGCCTCTCCCTCGCCAAAATCCACATAGGCGCCGGTGTAGGCGCCGTTGACGGGCATGACCAGGGTGGCCGGTTCCTTGGCTGCTCCGATCGGTGCCGTCTTGCCGCTGGGGAGGGAATCATCCCGACACCCTTCGATGAACAGGGCGGCCAAACAAAGGGTGACAATGACCACAACGCGTTGCACAGCTTGTTTGTTGATCGGCATGCAGCCTCCCATGTCAGGTTGTGTAGGGGACCGAGGCGGTGCGGTCGAGTTTGCCCCAGCCGACCCACACCCCTTTGAGGGCCCTGAGAATGGCCTTGATCACCACGTAATTGAGCACCGGGCGATAGACAAAGCGCATCGGCAGCACCAACCAGATCTGGGCGAGTGGTTCCCGTTCGACCCGACAGGCCACCGCGGCCAGCAGCAGGTCGGCGGCGAGGAACACCAGAAAGTAGACATACAACAGGGGGTTGGCCGGACTGATCAACAGGGAGAGTAGCAGGAGCAGGTCGATGATCGAGCCGAGGGCCACGAGAACGATGTTGAACAACCAGGCGCTCGGCAGGCTGAACCAGCCCAATGCCTTGAAGCGGGGATGGAACAGCAGCTCCCGGTGTTTCCACAGGCATTGCAGGGTGCCGAAGGCCCAGCGGAACCGTTGCTTGGCAAAGGCTCGCAGTGTCTCCGGGGCCTCGGTCCAGGCGATGGCCCGGGAGGCGTAAGCGATGCGGAAGCCGCTTTTGTGCAGGGCTAGGGTGAGGTCGGTGTCCTCGGCCAGAGTCTCGGCGCTGATGCCGCCGGCCTCGGCAACGGCGCTCCGTCGCAGGGCGCTGACCGCGCCGGGTACCACGGTGATGCAGTCGAGCAGGGCATAGGCCCGGCGATCGAGGTTGAAGCCGCAGGTGTATTCCAGCGACTGGAAGCGGGCGAACAAGGTGCGGGGATTGCCCACCCGTGCCCGGCCGCTGACCGCGCCCACCGTGGGGTCGGCAAGGGGGTGCACCAGATGACCGATGGTGTCGGGGGTAAACTGGGTGTCGGCGTCCAGGGTGACGATGATTTCGTGTCGGGCCGCGTCCAGACCCGTTCGCAGGGCCACGGCCTTGCCGCGATTGGCTTGCCGGAGCAGGCGGATGCGTTCATCCTGGGCGGCCATGGCCATGACCAGGGCGGCGGTGTCGTCCTGGGAGCCGTCGTCGACCACCAGGATTTCCATCGGTCCCGCGTAACAGGTGTTGGTGACCGCCCGCAGGGTGTCGCCGATCACCTTGACTTCGTTGTAGGCGGCGATCAATACCGTGACCGGCGGGACAAAGGCTGCCTGTTTGGCGGGCAGAACCGCTGGGTCGAGCCGGCGGCTGCGAATGGCCAGCCAGGAGACGGCCAGGGTCTTGACCACGGTCAGCAGGGTGGCCACGACCATGAACGCCCAGAAGAAATTGGTCAGTTCATGCATGGCGGTGAAGCCGCTTTCGCTGATCATCCGGGTCAGGGTGGGGCGGTCGGCGGGAACCGGCGGCATCAGCTGCTCGGCCGGAATGCCGACCAGCTCGGGCAGGGACAGCACCCGGTCGCCCCGGGCCTGAAGGTAGTCGATGATCGCGGGCAAGGCGGCCACGGTCTGGCTGCGGTCGCCGCCGGCATCGTGGAGCAGGACCACGCTGCCTCCCTGGCTGCGGCCCTGCTGGATGCGTTCGAGCATTGTTTCCACTCCGGGTTCGGCCCAATCCTCGGGGTCGATGTCCTCGGTGACCGTTACATACCCCATGGCCTGGGCCAAGGCGATTGGCACCAACTCTTCGGGATCGTGCGGGTTGGTGTCGGCGTTGTAGGGCGGCCGGAACAGGGTGGTGGAATGGCCGGTGATCGACTCGATCAACCGCTGGGTGGCGTTGTATTCGAGATGGGCGCGTTCCTCGGAGACCAGGGCGATGTTGGGGTGGCTGTAGGTGTGCACTCCGATCATGTGGCCTTCGCCGACGATCCGGCGGACCAGGTCCGGATGGTTTTCCATGTTGGCGCCGATCATGAAGAACGTCGCCTTGACGCCGCGCTCCTTGAGGATGTCGAGGATCTTTGGGGTCCATTTCCGATCCGGTCCATCGTCAAAGGTGAGGACGACGCCGTCGGCCGGCCCCCGTCCTTGATGAAGGAGCGTCAGGGTGCTGGGGAAGGTCTGGTAGGTTTCCTCGATCCGCCCTCCGGAAGCTGCCTTCCGATCGAAGTGGATGCGGCGGAAACCGTCGCTGCGCTCGTCGGTCAGGGTGATCAGGTTGCCCTGGCCGATATGGGCGATGCTGGCTTCGGCCGGGATTCGTTCCAGTCGGGCGAGATCGCTGCCGCGCAGGGGAATGGCGGTGGGGCGGTCGAGGACGTCCCAGATGCCGGGATCTTCCGTGCCCAGCCGGCTGATGGCGATGCCGCCCACCCGATGTTCCCGGGCAACGGTGAGCTGGTTGAGAAAGGTGATGGCGTCGAGAAACCAGACGGTGTGGACCGTGCCGCCGTCCTCGTAGACGAACGACGGGTTGGCCGACGACGGGTGGAAACGGCAGGCGGTCTGCGCCGAGCGGCGGGCGCGGGCCATCACGTCCACGAAACCGATCTGCTCGCCCTGACCCTCTCCAGCCGCCCAATCGTAGCCATACGATCCCTGGGAGATGATCCATTGACCGGGTGTGCCGTAGCCGCCGACCAGGGTAGAAAGCCAACCGGTGAAGAAATCCCGCGAGGCGATCGGACCCGGTTGGTCGGACTCGGCGTGTTCGTCGTGGAGCATGGCCACGAAATGGTCGACATGGCGGCTCAGGGCATCGAGGTCGAAGACCTTCAATTCCCGGCCGATGGGCACGCACAGCCACAGCTGCATGTCCTCGTCGTGCAGGGCCTCGGCCATGCGGGCAAGAAAGCGGCTCATGTTGTCGCGGTAGCTGGGGTCGACCTGCTGCCAGTCGAGCACCACGCCGCCTGCGCCCGTGTCGTTCAGCGCGGCGATTAGCCGGGACAGGAAGGTGTTCTGCCGCTCGGCCGGACCGTTGATCACCCCTTCCACCGCCTCGGGCAGCCAGGTGTCGCCGTCGCCGAGATTGCGCAGCAAGGGCATGAGCACCACTCCCTGTTCCCTTGCCACGGTGAGCACCGGCTCGTCGCTGGTGGCCGTGAACCGGCCGGATCCGTCCCTGAGTTCGAGCCAGTCCGGGCAGAGATGGGTCAGCCTGCCGGCGTGGGCCTTGAGGGAATCGAGGCTGTTTGGATCCCACCCCTCATAAAAGCCAAGCCGGATTTCCCTGTCGTGGCCCAAAACGGTGGCAGGAGCGGGCGCGCTGGTGTGAATTGCCGGCGGATGCTTCCCGGGGTTCTTGTCCCGCTTGGCATAATCCAGCCACAGCGGCTTGGGACTCTTCTGGCCGTGGGCGGTGGTCTGCAACGCCTTGAGCCGGGACGTCAACTGCTCCACGGCGGGCGGCATGTTCAGGCGCGAGGGCAGGATCAGGGTTTGGACAAAGAGGACAACCGCGGTGAAGAGCAGCAGTCCGCAGGCAAAGGACCACCGACGGAACCGGGGCCAGCGTTTGCCGCGCCGGTCGAGAAACACAAAGGATTCTCCGACGGCGTGGTGGGCGGCCGCAGAAGATGGGGGCGAGCCGTTGCCCGGCGGCGAAGGTGTGGTCATCGCGATTCAAGAAATTCCGGCGGATGGTTATGCGCGGAACGGTTTGCGGTTCATGGAGGCCCGGGTGTGGCGCGTCGGTCGAGCCGATGGTGGCACTTGGATGAAAAAGCGGCGGAAAATACCGCGGCGCGAAGCGTTTTTCAATGGAGAATTGTCAAGGAAAAGCGGGAAAAAAGAATGGCGGGACGCGGCCAGCCGTCGGGCTTAGGGAGCCGTCGGCTGACCGTGGCGATAGAGCAGGGCGGCAATGACCACGGTGCAGGGGGCCACGGCAATCACTCCGAAACTGCCCACCAAGATATTGAGGACTTCGGCGGCGACAAAGGGGGCGTTGAGCAGGTTGGCCGGCGGCAACCCCTTGGCGAGGAAGACCATGAACATGGCGATATGGCTGCCCGAATAGGCGAGCAGCAGGGTGGTGGTCATGGTGCCGGTGACCGCGCGGCCGACCCGCAGGCCGGAGCGCATGTGCTCGATCAGGCCGATCTCCGGATGCCGGTGCTTCAGTTCGTCCATGGTGGCGGCGATGTCCATGGCCAGGTCCATCACCGCCCCCGAGCAGGCGATGAACACGCTGGCCACGAAGATGTCGGTCAGATTGAGATGCGGGTAGCCGGAATAGAGCAGCATCTCGGCAAAGGGACGGACCGCGCCGTGCAGGCGGAAGCCGTGGGTGAACAGGGCGGCCAGGCCGCAGGTGAGCAGCAGGCCAAGCAGCGAGCCGGCAAAGGTGGCCAGGCCGCGACGGGTCAGGCCGCCGACCGAGAAACAAATCACTGCGGTCAACAAGGTGACGATCCCCAGGCCGGTGGCCAGAGGCGGATAGCCGAGCAGCAGCAGGGGGAAAAAAAGTTTCCACAGCACCAGGGCGGCAAAGATGAAGGAAAGTCCGGCCTTGAGGCCGGTGACCCCGGCCACGGCCACCAGCAGCAGGGCGAACAGGCCGACGAGAAACAGTTGCAGCCCCAGGCGATAGGCGCCCCGGGCCACGGCATTGACCGGCTGCCCCCCGGGTGCGCTGTATTCCACCAGGATGGTGGTGCCGGGCTGGTAGAATTCGTCGAGTTCCATCTTGCCGGTGAGCATGTTGACCACCTCCAGCTCCTGGCCTTCGTGCGGCCCGGCAAGCAGGCGCACCCGCAGCAGCTGGACATTGGTCTTGACGATCAGATGGGTGCGTACTTGGGAGTTGTCGACGCCGGTGACCAGGGCGCGGCAGCGGATGCCGCTGGGCGCCGGCGGGATGCGGGCCAGGTCGAGAAAGGCGAGGACGAGGCAGAGACAGGCGATGATCAGGGAAAAGAACAAATCGCGGCGGATGGCGGACATGAGCGGTACCGGGAGAACGCCCGCGGCGCCGCACAGGGGGCTCGGCGCTGCGGGACGGGGGAAAGGGGACGGGTTAGTTGACGGTTGCCTTGACAACGGGCAGGGGCTGCCAGATGCCCATGGCCCTGGCCATCTGCTTGGCGATGTCGGTGTTGTCGTAGAACCCGGCAAAACGCTGGGCTTCCGAGCCAACGGCAAAGACCGGCACCGGCACGCCGGTATGGGAATAGGAGGTCCAGCCGATGCTGGCCCGTTCGTTGAGAATATGGGTGATGGTGACGATGATCGGTTCATAGCCGCCGTAGAGCAGCTTGTTTTCTGCCTCGCTGTTGTCGTTGCTGCCGCTCATTGACTTGTCGTAGGCATCCTCGAGTTTTTTCTTCTGATGGTCGTTCAGGCTGTCCCACGCCAGACCAAAGACGCTCTCCATCAATCCCAGCATCTCGCCGCTCGCCTCCAGGTTGTTGGGCGCGGTCCAGCTGTAGCCGTCCTTGTTGGCCGCCTTGTGCGCTTTCCACTGGTTCATGCCAAAGGCCTGGAAACTGCTCGTTTGCTTGAGCAGGCGGTCGTAATAGCCGCTGTAACCGGTAGTGGCGTGGCCCACCGACATGCCGCCGGTCTCGTGGTCGCCGGTGACCACGATCAGGGTTTGGCTGGGATGCTTGCGGTAAAACTCCAGAGCCACGCCGACTGCGTCGTCAAAGTCCAGGGTGTCGCCGATGGTGGCCATGGCGTCATTGGCATGACAGGCCCAGTCGATCTTGCCGCCCTCGACCATGAGAAAAAAGCCGTCATCCTTGGGAAACCAACCGCCGTGCTTGCCCTCTTTTTTCCTGGTGAACAGCGAATTGATGGCCACTTCGGTCATCTCGGCCAGACTCAGGTTGGTCTCCGGTCGGTCAATGGCATAGGGCATGGCGGCGCTGTCCTGGAGGGTGGGGTTGATGCACACCACCTTGCTCTTGGGATTTTTTTTCAACGCGAGGATCGCTTGCCGGTCGTTGAGGACGGTATAGCCGTTGGCCTGCATCTGGGCGGTGATGGTTTGCGCCTCGGAGGCCGCCAGGCCGCCGCCGCCAAAAAAGTCATAGCCGGAGGCAGCCATCTGCCGGGCAATGGCGTTCATGTCCCCGCGGCTGGGCACGCTGGCATAGAACGAGGCCGGGGTGGCGTGATCGAGCGACACACTGGAAATGAGACCGACGCGCTTGCCCTTTTCCTCGGCCAGTTCGGCGATGCTTTTGTATTTGATGGTTTTTTGATCGTTCATGCCGATGACCCCGCTCTGGGTCTTGACGCCGCAGGCAAAGGCGGTGCCGGCCGAGGCGCTGTCGGTCATCAGGGCGTGGGCATCGTAGGTGGTCTGCATGCCCAGCACCGGGAGCTTGCTCATGTTCAGCCGGTTTTCCGCTTTGAGCAGGTCGGCGGCCTCGGTGGCCGAGCCGCCGTTCTTGGTGGTCAGGTAAGCCTCGGCCGCCTGAATCTGGGCGCTGGACATCCCGTCTCCGACAAAGAAAAAGACGTACTTGGGCATGGCGGCCCAGGCCGGCGCGGCTGCAAGGCTCAACACCGCGCAGGCGGCGCAGATCAACGTTCGTTTGTGCATTGTTCCCTCCTTGATGGGTTGCATTTTCCTGGTGATCCAGTCGCGCGGCGAGGAGCACGCCTTCCCCTGTCCGCCGCTGGAGCGGTCATCGGCGAGAGCGCCGTCAACCGCCTTCACCATGCCGTGCCAGGATGAGGATTGTGTTTGCCTTCTGCTACAACCGTGTCAGGTTTCGGATAAAAACGACCAGCAACTGGAAATGACAGCCTTGACTTTGCCATGTTCCCCGGTTATTTTTGTACTGGTTTGAATATGAATATATGTTCAGATATAACATAATAAAAACGATGACCAAAACACTCGAACACGACGACCAGGACGATTTGTGCGGGGTACGCTGCATCCACAAGGAGCGGATCGGCGCGGCCCGTGAACAGGCCCTGACCGATACGGAATACGAAACCATGGCCGTCCTGTTCAAGGCCATGGGCGATCCCAACCGGCTGCGGATTCTCTGGGCCCTGGGCGCGGGCGAGATGTGCGTCTGCGATCTGGCGGCCCTGTTGACCAGCTCCGAGTCGGCGGTCAGCCACCAACTGCGCCTGTTGCGCCAGATGGCCCTGGTCAGCAACCGGCGCCAGGGGCAGGTGCTCTACTACCGGCTCAACGACGATCACGTCCACACCCTCATCCATCAAGCCCTGGACCACGTCCGGGAATAACCCTTTGCCTTTGGTTCGATCATGCACTTCGTCTCTGAAATGACTACGGCCGCGTGGACCCTGCTCGAACAGTCCTCGCTCTACATTCTCTTCGGCCTGCTGATCGGCGGCCTGCTGAAGATGGTGCTTTCTCCCGCCTATGTCGCCGCCCATCTGGGCAAGGGCCGGTTCAAGCCGGTGTTCAAGGCCGCCCTGCTGGGCGTGCCCATTCCGCTCTGCTCCTGCGGGGTGCTGCCGGCGGCGGCGCAGTTGAAGCGGCAGGGCGCCAACAACGGCGCCACCACCGCCTTTCTCGTGTCTACCCCGGAATCGGGCGTGGATTCCATTGCCGTGTCCTGGGCCCTGCTCGACCCGCTGATGACCGTGGCCCGGCCGGTGGCGGCCTTTTGTTCCGCCTTTGTCGCCGGGGTGATGGAAAACCTGCTCGATCCCAACGCCAACCGGCAACCGATGCGCATCCTGCCCATGGCCTCGGCGCCGGCCGCCGCCTGTGCGGGAACGGAGTGCGGCTGCGGGCACGAGCACCCCACACTGCCGGCCGCGGGCTGGGGGCAGAAGCTGGGCCAGGGAGTGCGTTACGCGGTGACCGACATCTGGGGCGACCTGGCCGGCTGGTTTTTTGTCGGCATCGCAGTGGCCGCCTGCATCACCGTGTTCATCCCCGATGACCTGATCACCCGTCATCTCGGGGGCGGCATCGGTTCGATGCTGCTGATGCTCCTGATCGGCATTCCCCTGTATGTCTGCGCCACCGCCGCCACGCCGATCGCCGCGTCGCTGATCCTCAAGGGGGTCAGTCCGGGCGCGGCCCTGGTGTTCCTCCTCGCCGGACCGGCCACCAATGTCGCCGCCCTGGCGGTGTTGGTCAAAATCCTGGGCAAGCGAGGAGTGGCCGTCTACCTGGCCTCGGTTTCGGTGGTCAGCGTGCTCTGCGGGCTGCTCCTCGACGGCCTCTATATGTCGCTCGGAATCTCGGCGGCGGCCACCATCGGCGAGGTCGCCGAATTCGTGCCCCATTGGCTGATGACCGGGGCCGCCGTGGTCCTGCTGCTGCTCTCCCTGCCGCTGATCAGCCGCTGGTTTTCTCTCAAGGGGTGTCGGCTGGCATAACCATCCTCTGTCTATGGGACAAAGGCCACTTCCAGGGTCCGGCTGGCACCGCGGCCCTGATCATCGACTACGCTCACCTCGTACCGTCCCGAGGCGGCCGGCCGCCAAGGCAGGAAGCCGTCGCGCCGGCTGCTGCCCAGATAACGGGTGTCGGCAAACCAGTACATCCGCTGGGCGTCGCCATCGATGGCCGCGCTCAGCTCGATGGTTTCCTCAGGTTTGGACAGGCGCAGGGTGTACGTCACCCCGGTCAGCGGCGAATTGAGCCGGGGCGGATCGCCCTGGTTGCCCATGGCCGGCGGTTGATCGCAACCGGCGGCCGGCTCGGGCGGCTGGCGGCGTGCCAGTCCGGCGTCGCGGAACAGGCGCTGCAGATCCGAGGGCCAGAATGCAAACACCTCCAGCCGGGTCACCGCCGGATCAAACGGCGGGCAAGCGGCCTGGCCGGTGCGGCTGTCGATCATCACCGGCCGGTGCAGGGTGGAAACGCGAATCGGCGATTTACCGGGAATAAACCAGGTGACGGCGGTTTGCGGGCACCAGCGGTTGGGCAGATCGCCCGAGGCGGCGCACACCTCGATCCGGGTCAACCCTGGCGGAGGTTGATCCGCTTGGGGTGGCTGGAGGCGACGGGTCAGCGCCAGGGCGTCAACCAGGCGGAAAAAGAGCGGCGCCGCCGCCTGGATGCCGACAAAGGCCGGATTGGGCTGCCCGTCGAAGTTGCCGATCCACACCGCCAGCACATAGTCGCCGGTCAACCCCACGGTCCAGGCATCGCGAAAGCCCCAGGAGGTGCCGGTTTTCCAGGCGGTCGGCCACAGGCCGTTGTCCCGGCGGTCAGGGCGCGGGTTGCGGCGCAGCATGTCGCGCACCAGAAAGGCGGCCTGGGGCGAAAGCAGCCGGGTGCCGGGGAGTTGGGGATCGTCCTGCCGGTAGCGCAGCGGCTTGAGCAGACCGCCGTTGGCGAGCATGGCGTACAATTCGGCCAGTTCCTCCATGGTCAGCTCGCCGCCGCCGAGTGCCAGGGCCAGACCGTAATGGGCCTCAGAGCGCAGGCGGGCGACGCCGGCGGTGCGGAGCAAATCGTGCAGGGAAGGGCGCTGGACGCGGTTGGCCAGCCAGATGGCCGGGACGTTGCGGCTGCGGATCAAGGCCTCGGTGGCCGAGATCGGACCGACAAACCGGCCGTCGAAGTTTTCCGGCTGAAAAGGGCCAAAGGCGGTGGGCGCGTCGCTGAGCATGGACAGCGGATGGATCAGTCCCTGGTCAAGCGCCAGGCCGTAGAGAAAGGGCTTGAGGGTCGAGCCGGGCGAGCGTTTGGCGAGCACGCCGTTGACCTGGCCGTGGAGGACTGGGTCGAAATAGTCGGCCGAGCCGACCAGGGCCCGGACGCCCATGTCGCGGCGGTCGACCAACAGGGCCGCGGCGTTGGCCATGCCGAGATGGCGCCGTTCGGTGAGGTACTGACGCATCAGTCGTTCGAGCAGACCCTGCAGCGAGCTGTCCAGGGTGGTGTCGATCACCTGCCGCCGGCCGGTCTCGCGCACCAACAGATGGTCGGTGAGATGGGGGGCGAGGTAGGGCAGATGGCCACGGCGCAACCCCTTGATCTCCTGGTCGGCCAGGATCGTCTCCGGCGATTGCTCGGGATGGCGGACACGCCATGCCTGGGCCAGCCGTCGGCGGGCCTGTTGCTGTTCCGCGCCGAAATCCGACCGCTTGGTCGGGTTCTGCGGCATCACCGCCAGGGCCAGGCTTTCCGCCACCGTCAATTGGCTGGCGGTCTTGGCAAAGTAGATTCGGGCCGCCGCCCCCAGTCCTTCGATGTTGCCGCCCATGGGTGCCAGGTTGCAGTAGGCTTCCAGCAATTCCCGTTTGCTGTGGCGCGCCTCCAGCCAGAGGGCAAGCAGGATTTGCTTGAGCTTGCCGGAGAGGGTGCGGGTGTTGAGGCGGTGGAGCCGTCGCGCCAGTTGCATGCTCAGGGTCGATCCCCCCTGGCGCTCGCCCCGGACATAAGTGGTCCAGGCGGCGCGCAACAGGGCCTGGAGGTTGACTCCCGGATGGAGGTGAAAAAAACGGTCCTCCTTGAGCAGGATGGCCTCCACCGCCGCCGGGGCGATCTCGTCCAGACTTGTCCAGAGGCGGTACTGACCGTCTCCGGCCAGGGTCAGGCGCAACACCGTACCGTCCGCGGCGCGGAGCAGGCGTGAACAGGGGATGGCGGGGCCCAGCGGTTCGGCCGGCAGCAGTTGCCTCAGCCCGATGCCGGCAAAAACGGCGAACCCGATAAAAACGGCTGTTGCCGCCAGCAACCGTCGGCCGCGTTTGTCCGGCCCGCCGCCGGCGCCGAGAGAGCGGCTCACGGCTCGACAATGATCAGCGTGCCGCCCTCGCCCCGCCCTTGCAGGCCGCGTTCGTACATGCCCTCGGCATAGGGCGGCGGCGTGCGGAAGGTGCCCGCGTTGGTGGCCCGCACCCTGTAGTCAAAGGTGGCGACATCGCGCGACAGCCCGGCGTAGAGTACCACCCGGTCATCGCGGGTATCGACGAACGAGGGCTCCCAGCCGAGCTTGACCATGCCGGCGGAAAGGGGCTCGGCATCGTCCTCCCGGCCGCCATTCTCCTCGCCTTCGATGACCTCTTCCATGGGTTCGGCCGCAAGGCTGACCACCGGTTCCACGCCGCCCGGCAGCAGATCGACGATGGCGATCTCGCCAAGCCGGTCCCGCTCTGTGGCCCGCAGCTGCAACCGCACGGTGAACTCCTCGCCCACCTTGACCTGAGTCAGCGGCTCGCCGGCGCCGTTCAGATAGTCGCGCCGGATCTCGATGCCCTGCCGCAGGGCTGCCTCCGGCGGATTGCGGTCGAATCCGGCCTCGGTCAACTGGTAGAAGGCCGGCAGCCGCGCGTTTTCCTTGCGCACGATCACCTTGGCCCAGTTGACGGGAATTTCGGCCAGCGGCGGCCGGCCCATCAGGGGCAGCGGTTGGCTGGAACCGTCGGCCAGGCCGGCCTCGATGTGGAACGGACCGCTTGTGGGCACGGTCGCCTGGCCATAGAGGTCAAAGGCGCGGATCAGCAGGGCCGCGGACAGCGAGTGGTAGTGGTCGGCCGACAGCTCCCGTCCCAGGGCCGGCAACAGATCCGGCGGCAGCGCGGCCAGCCGATCGGGAAAATGGCGGGCCAGCAGGGTCAGCAGTTCCGCGTCGTGGCAGAGCGGATCGCTGAATAGGGCAAACGACGCCTCGGCGGACGGGGCCAGTGTCTTCCAGGGCACCCCGGCGATCAACTGTTTGGCATCGCGATCCTTTTTGAGCAGGGCCTGACTGGCGGCCAGGTAGGCCGCGGTCAGGTCGGCGCGCCAGGTATCGCGATGATGCCGCTCCAATTGCTCCATGGCCGCCGCCAGGGCCGTACTGGTGACCGTGCCGGTGCGGGTGAGCAGATAGATGGCCCGGGCCTTGGTCCGCAGTTCCTCCAGCCCTTCCACCGGCCCGTGGGCGATCCGCTCCAGATAGGCGCGGCTCTGTGTCTCCAGGTCCCGGGGCACGGCCGCGCCGCGCTCGCTGGCCTCGAGGAGGAAATCCCCGGCATAGACCGAGATCTCCGGTTGCACCTCCAGATTGGTCGCCCATTGGCCAAAACCGCCGGCTTCGTTCTGCCGCTGGCGGAGGAGGGCAAAGGCGTCGGCAAGGGGCTTGAAGCCGGGCCGGGCTAGTTCCTCCGGCGTGGCCATGACCAGCGGGGGCATGGCCCTGGACAGCAGCTGTTCGGTGCAGCTGTAAGGATACTGCGCCAAATAGGTGCGCAGTCCCTGCGCCCAGGCCAGGGGCGAATGCTCCACGCCCACATGGACGGTGCGGTGTTCGGCAAACAGATCGCGCTGCGGCTGGAGGCTGAAGGCCGCCTCGGTGAACAGCCCGGCCCGCAGGGCTGTCCGGTAGGGCGTGGCCGGACGCACCGAGAGGGTTTCGCTGATCCGGGTCATGCCCTCGGGACTGTCGCCGACAAAGACCAGTTCCGCCGAGCCCAGCGTGTCGGTGGCCTGGAGCCGGAAGGTGGCGACCCCTTCCCGGTTGGGGGCCGCCTCGATCTGTTGGCGGGGCTCACCCACCACCCGCAGACCCGGTCCGGTTTCCAGGCGCAGGTCGAGCCGGCCGACTGTCCGTTGGTTGTTGAAGGCGCCGGTGCTGACGGTGAACTGGTCGCCCGGGGCGACAAAGGCTGGGATGTTGGGGGTCAGCACCCACGGACCGCGTATCTCGGCGCCGCTTTCGGCAACGCCGATCCGTTCCCGGGTAACCGCCACCGCCATGATCCGCAGCCGGCCATTGAACCCCTCCGGCACGGTGTAGCTGAAGGTTCGGCCGGTGGCGGGCACGTCCACCACTCCGGACCAATAGGCCACCGGACCCTGTCGCTTGCGTTTGAACGGATTAAGATGGGAACCGATCGCCTCCTCGCCGTCGCCGCCGGGCGCCGCCGCGGCCAGCAGCCGGCTGTATTCGGGCAGGATCAGGCTGAGGATCTGCGAGGTCTGCACATCGAGCATCCGCTTCTGAAAAAAGCGGCCGAGCGGATCCGGCGTCTTGTAGCGGGCCACCTGGAGAATGCCTTCGTCCACGGCAAAGACCACCGCTCGGGACGCCTCGCCGGGAGTCAGCCGCATGGTCAGCTCCTGGCCGGGCTTGATCAGCTCCGGCGCGCTGAGGGCGAGCGGCAGCCGGCGCGCCTCCAGGGAAACGCCGAACGGCGCCACTCCGGAGGAGAGCGGGCTCATGAACACTTCGGACGAGTTGGGGTCGCGCACGAACTGGACGTTGACATAACCGTTGCCCTCCAGATCCCGGGGCACGGTGATGGTCTGCACGCTGCTGCTGGTCTCGGCCTTGAACCAGCGATGGGCGTAAACCCGGTCCCGTTCGATGGTGATCAGACCGGCGCCGGTGTAAGGAGCGCGCAGGCTGATCTGGATGGTCTCGCCCGGTGCGTAGCTCGTTTTATCTAGCTTGATCTGCAGTTCGGCGTTGCGTTCCAGCGATCGGCTGAGGTTGGCGGCGCCGGCCACGGTCCAGCCGATGCGGTTGAGCACCGTGCCCTTGGGGTCGCGAATTTCGTAGGCAAAATCACCGGGCTCGGCCGTGGGCAGGGCAAGCTCGGTCCCTTCCTTGGCGAGGGCGATCGGCGCGGCATGGCGCAACACCTCCTTGCGCCGCGATTCGTACTTATAGGTGCCGCTTGGCTGCTTGACCAGCACCGACACGTGCCGGTATTCGACCAGGGCCAGGGTTAGTCCATCCACCGGCACCGGTTCGAGGGCGGGGTTCACCGCCAGCCAGCGGCAGGTGCGGGCCGCTCCCTTGGTTACATACTCCAGCGGGTCGGGGCTGTGCACCCCGATCAGATAGGGCGCGGCGGACACCAGGGTTTCCTGTTCGGCGGCCACGCCCCGGCCGCCCTCGGCCTCGAAGACCCGGGCGGTCAGGCGGAGGCGATAGGTGGCCTGGGCAAAACGCTGCAGGTTGGGGGCTAGCATGGCCTCGCCGTCAGCCGAGGTCCTGGTCGCGGCCAGGGCTTCATCCACCCCCTCCTTGAACACCTCCTCGACATGGAAGCGGTACTGCGGGAAGGGCTTGAAGGCGGGCAGGGCCGGGGAAAGGCGCATGCGGGCCGTGACCCGGCGATCCGAGGCATCGGCGCCGAACAGGTGACGGGCCTTGACCAGGGGGGTGACCATGTCCGGCCGCAGCCAGCCGGCGGTGGGCGCTTCGGCCAATCGGAGCTCCACCTTCATCCGATCCGGCTCGAATTCGCGGACGGTGAAAGTAGCGCTGTTGATGAATGCGGCCCGGCGGTTGTTGTGCACCAGATAAAGCGAAACCGTGTACTCGCCGCTGGGCGCGGCGCCGCTGCTGGCAAAATCGACCCCGTCAAAGCCGCTGGCCGTGCAGGCACGCCGCTGATTCCAGGCCACCAGCCCCTTGGGATCGGTGATTTCGATCTCCACCGGCATGCCCTCGATGGGCGTCTTCCAGTCCGCCGGCCGGAGGATGGCGCCGATGTGGACCGTTTCTCCCGGCCGGTAGAGGCCGCGATCGGTGAACAGGTTGGCGGTGATCTGCTCCGGGCTGTCTTCGTTGACCGCGCCACCGATGTCGAAACGGGAAAAATCCACCTGGTGCTCGTCGCGGCCCAGGGGCAGGAAAGAGAGGTCGTTGCCCTGGGAGGCGACCACCATGATCGGCGTTTTCTCCCGCTTGAGCTCGTTCATCTGCGCGAACCGGACATGGCCGCTTGGATCGGTGGATCCTTCGGCCACGGCCAGGCCGTTGCGGCCCACCACCTCGACCTTGGCGCCCGCCACCGGCAAGCCGCTGGCAATCGACTGGACAAAGACCTCCTGGCCGCCGTCCAGGGTGCGCTTGCTGATCAGGCCCAAGTCGGTCACCAGCAGGAAGCGGCGGTCGCCGTCTTCCCCATCGTGGACATAGTCGCTGTATTCGCGCTGGGGATGGCTGGGATCAAAGGGGGTCAGGCGGAGGACGAACACTCCGCGCCGGCCTCCTCCGTCACTGAGGTAGGCCCCGAGGTCGACCGCGTCGTACAGGGGCTTGGCCGGATCGATGGCGCCGAACTCGCGGGTGTAGGTCATCCGTTCCACCAGTCGGTCGAAATCGTCCGCATAGACCGAGGGGCGGGCAAACCGGTTGTCATTCTGATCCACGATTTGGTGCAGCTGGCCGGGGAGCAGACGGGCCACCTCCACCCGGACACCCGGCACGCCCTGGGCCATGAAACCGATCCGCCGTTCGCCGCGCAAACTCATCAGCGCTCCGTCGCCCAACAGTTTGAGCACCTTGGGGTACTCGCCGGTGAACAGGATCTGGGGTGTCGCTTCCTTGGACAGGTAGCCGCCGGCCGCCTCCACCCGTTCGTCGATCCTGACGAAGATCTGCCGCTTGACCGGGGCACGGAAGATGAAGCTGTGGTGGCTGTTGTGCGGTGCCGCGCTGGGCACCAGGGTCAGGGGCAGGGGATCCGTGAGGTCGGCTTCGCTGAAGCGTTCCAGCCGCCAGCCGTGGGCGTCCTTTCGCTCTGGCAGCAGCCAGGCATGTACATGGCGGGCGATGACCTCGTCGCTCACCGGAAAGGAGCTGTCCACCATCAGCACCTGCTGGGGTTCGCCCTGGGGGCTGTTGACGTAGCGCACCTCCAGGTTGGAGAAGGTCAGCTGGTAGCGGCCGGGCACGGTCACCGCCTGCTCGATCGGCTGCGGGCTGCGGTTGCCGCCCTTGACCGTGGCGATGCCCTTGTCCAGGGTCAGGGTGATCGGAGTGGATTCCAGGGGCACGGCCAGCGGCGCCGAATGGATGTAGGCATGCAGCCCGGTCTTGTCCAGGGTCAGGGTCCAGGGCTCCTTGCGCGCGTCGCGAAAGGCGAGGCCCGCCCCCAGGGTGAGACGGATGGCGTCGCGCAGGCTGGGCGCGTCGACCGGATGGGAAAAATCCACCGTGGCCACCAGCTTCTTGAGCGAGCCGTCCTCCGGATCCTGGTACAGTTCCCCCGTCTTGACCGCCACCGCAAAGGGCGCGCTGCGGAAGGGCAGCTGGTAGGCCTTGAGCAGCACGCTCGGGGCGAGGAACTCCCGCTTGGCCAAGGAAAGGGTGAAGCCGCCATCCACCGGCCAGTCGGTATCGGGCCGGAATTCCAGGGTGCGGTCGTCGAGCCAGCGCCAGGTTCCGGCCAGGGCCGGTTCCAGCCGCACGCCAGAAGTCACCGTTTTGCCCACCAGGGCCAGCGGCGCGGCGGATTCGGCGAACCGGACACGCAGCGGCGCGACGGCTGCCGGGGCCTTGGCGTAGTCGGTGAGGGCCGGCGGTTCGATTTCCAGGTCAACGGTATGGGGCTGGGGGAGATGGCTGTACCAATGCCAGCCATGCCAGCCGCCGGCCGCCGCGGCCATCAGGGCCACCAACAGCGTTCCGGCCAGCAGCGGTCGCTTGCCAAGTCGGATGCATCGTGCGCCGATCCACAGCAGCCACGGCGGCGGCTGCCAGCCGATGCGGCCGAACAGGATGGCAAGAATTGTGCGCAGGCCGCGCAGGAGAACAACTAGGGGAGCGGGCAGAGGGGGGATCTTCATGGGCGCACCATGGGAGAAAAGGGGAAGGGAGGAGGCACTCGGTCGAGCGACGATTCCTGGGAAATGCACGGATTCCCTTGGGACAGGTCCGCCCTTGTTCCTGCAGTGGCATCGCGTCTATTGAGTGCGGCCTGTTGAAAGCTTACCCAAAGCTGCGCTCAATGCAATCCCGGCGATGTCACCGTTGTCGTTTTTTGACCGTGGTGAACTCCGGCTCGTAGCCCACGGTATATCGGTCCGCGGAGGTGTTGCCCAGGACAAGGAATTGGCCGGTGTCCCGGGTCAAGGGGCAGAGTGGCTCCGTGCAGGGGACGAAACCGAACGCGCGGAAAAACCGGGGGCAGCCAAGGGCAAAGATCGGTTGTCCCTTGATCCGTTCCTGGCGCAGGGCGAAGCGGAGCAGCTCCGAGCCGATGCCCTGGCCCTGCACTCGCGGCTGTACCGCCAGCGGTCCCAGATGCAGGCCGATCGCCTGTTGGCCGCGGTAGGCGCGGGTGAAGCCGATATAGGCGATGACCGCGTCGCGGTGCAGACAGACCCATTCAACCATCTGCCGCCCGTTGGCATGGAGGGCGTCAAACAGCCGCACCTCGTAGGTGCTGGGGGCAAAGGCATGGTGGAGCAGGGCGGCGGCCTTGGCCTGGGTGTCCGGAGCAAGGGGACGGATTTTCATGGCAACCACCTTCAGCGGCAAAAGAGTGTACAGTCCCGGCGCCGGTTACCGGCGGCCGAGGATGCTGCCGAGGATGCCGCGCACGATCTGTCGGCCGACCTGACTGCCAATGGTTCGTACCGCCTGCTTGGCCAGGGTCTCGACCATGCCCTGGCGGCGCTTGCTGCCCCAGAGCAGTTCGTCGAGCACACCGCCTCCGGTTGCCGCCGGCTTTCCCGTTTCCGGCTGTCCTGCCGCCGTGTCGGCCGGTGTTCGTTCCAGGGTGCGCCGGTTGAGGATCTCGTAGGCTGACTCGCGATTGACCGGCGTGTCGTACTTGGCACCGAGTGGACTGCGGCCGCGCACCGTGGTCCGCTCTTCCGGGGTAATGGCGCCCATTCGGCAGCGCGGCGGGCAGATCAGGGCGCGTTCCACCGGCAGGGGCACGCCTTTTTCCTGGAGGGTGGACACCAATGCCTCGCCCACCTCCATCTGGGCAATGGCCTGAGCCACGTCGAGTTCCGGATTAGCGGCAAAGGTTTCGGCGGCGGTTTTCACCGCCTTCTGATCGCGCGGGGTGTAGGCCCGCAACGCGTGCTGGATGCGGTTGCCCATTTGGCCAAGGATCTCGGCGGGCAGGTCGTCGGGAAATTGGGAACAGAAATAGACGCCCACTCCCTTGGAGCGGATCAGCCGGACCACCTGTTCCACCCGCTGGCGCAGTACCGGCGGCGCGTCGGCAAACAACAGGTGGGCCTCGTCGAAGAAAAAGACCAGCCGGGGCCGGTCGAGATCGCCCACCTCGGGCAGCTGTTCGAACAGCTCCGACAACAGCCAGAGGAGAACGCTTGCATAGAGGCGCGGTTTGAGGATCAACTGATCGGCCGAGAGGATGCTGATCACGCCCCGGCCGCCGAGGTCGGTGCGCAGCAGGTCGTTCAGGTCCAGGGCCGGCTCGCCGAAAAAGGCCGCGCCGCCTTCCCGTTCCAGCGACAGCAGGGCGCGCTGGATGGCGGCCACCGACTGGGTGCTCACCAGACCGTAGCGGGTTGAGATCTGCTGGCGGTTGTTGGCGGTGAAGGCCAGCAGGGCGCGCAGGTCGTCGAGGTCGAGCAGCAGCAAGCCCTGGTCGTCGGCCAGCCTGAACACGATCTCCAGCACCCCGGCCTGGGTGTCGCTCAACTCCAGGATGCGGGCCAGCAGGCTCGGACCGATTTCGCTGACCGTGGCGCGGACCGGATGGCCGGCAGCGCCGAACAGATCCCAGAACACCACCGGACTGGCTTCGTTGGCATAGCCCTCGACCCCGATCCGGGCGGCGCGTTCCCGCAGTTTCTCGCTGGCCGTGCCCGGCATCGCCAAGCCGGCGACATCGCCCTTGACGTCGGCCATGAATACCGGCACGCCCATGCGGGAGAACCCCTCGGCCAAGACCAGCAGGGAGATGGTCTTGCCGGTGCCGGTGGCGCCGGCGATCAGGCCGTGGCGGTTGCCGTAGCGGGCCAGCAGGTGGACGGGCCGGTTGCCCGCGCCGATCAATATTCGGTCCATGATTTGCTCCTTTGGCTGGGGACGAACCGAGCGTCCAACGGTTGTCTCAGGGCCGTGGTTTTGGGGGGAAAACCCACCAGGCCAGGGTCACGGCCAGGCCGAACAGGGAATAGGCCAGGATGAAGACCCAGTCCGGCCCCTGGTAATAAAGCAGACGCTGCAGCCAGTGGGCGAGCCAACCGCCGCCGTAAACATCCTCGCCCGCCCGAGACCGCAGCCACCTCTCCAAGGTGGTCAGCGGGCAGGCGGCGCCGAACCAGGCCTGGGCGGCGATGACCGTGATCGCCGCCAGGTGCGACAGCCGGAACCACAGGCCATTGACCCAGCGCCAGCCAAGCAGGTTGCCGCCAACGATCAGCGCCAGGCCGCCGACCACGAAAGCGGCGACCGCGACATGCAGCGCCAGCACCATGTCGGCCAGCAACGGATAGGGCAGAAAAACGGGCATGGCGAAAACCCCGGGCCGGCGTCGCGGGCCGCTTACTTCACCGGAAAATAGGCTTCCAGCCCGGGGTCGCTGGTGGCCTTTCCCGGCACATACACCTGGCAGGTGAGGCGGGGATAGTTATCCAGGTCGCTTGTCACCAGGCAGGTTTGTTCACACGCCGTTCCCCGGTCGGTATAGCGGATGCGCACCACCGGTATCCGGTCCGCGGTGGCCTGTTCCACGTGGACGGTGCCAACGATTGTCCTGCCGTCGATGATGCGGTGGATGTTCAGGCCGGCGGGGGACCGGGCAATGACGGCGCTGCCGCCATGGGTGGCCGCGCTGTCGAGGTTTTTGCCGACCAGCTGGTAGCTGCCGACGATGAACCCGGCGAGATCCTGATCCCGTCCCGCGGCCGAACCCGCCACTACCCAACCCAGAAGCAGTCCCAAGGCCGCCAGCCTGTTTCCCATAGGTTTCCTCCGCGCGGTGGCCCTCCGAGCCCGCCCGAGGGCGCACCCGAGCTCCATCGCCCCTATTCCTTGGTTTCCCGTTCCTCGGTATGAAAACGGTTGATCTGCAATCCCGCGTCCCACAGGCTGTCGATCAGCCTCTCCACGTTCTCGCCCTGGACCTTGAGGGTGACCAGTTGATGTTCCTCGGAAAAATCGGGAAAAACGGTGATGCCGAGGATGGTCATGTTGCATTTCTTGAACACCTGCATCATGGCGTAGAAGGCGGCGGGTTTGCGGTCGATCTTGAGTTCGATCCGCGCCCCCTGCTTCTTGGCGCCCAGCACCTCGAGGAAGGCGTCGAAGATGTTGGTTTCGGTGATGATCCCCACCAGGTGGTCGTCCTGCATTACCAGCAGCGAACCGAACTTGTGGGTGCGCATCAGCAGGGCCGCCTCCTCCAGCGGGGTGGAGGGGTCGACGGTGACCGGAGAGCGGGTCATGATCGATCCGGCCTCGATCCGGCTGGCCTGGTCCAGGTTTTCCGGGCTGACGCTCGGGTCGAAGATCGAGGGCATGGCCCGGTACAGGTCCTCGCGGCTGATGATGCCGACCAGTTTGCCGTCATCGACCACCGGCACCCGGCGGATGCGGTTGGCCCGCATCAGCTGCTCGACCTCGATGATCGGCTGCTTGCTGCTGACGGTGAGAAGGTTGCTGGTCATCCACAGTTTGACGAACATAGAGCACTCCGCAATTATTTTTTGTTGGCAAGGAAGAGAATATCGCGCTTGTCGGCTCCGGCCGGGATCTGGTCGCGCAGACGAAAGCAGACGTTGCTCAGGGTCGCGCCCAGCACGGTGCGGCTGTTGCCGATGCGGATCTCGGTACCGGCGAACACCTTGCCGCGTACCACGATGGTGCATGCCAAGGCGTGGGATAGTCCCTGATCCTCGGGCTCCCGGTCCTTGGGGACAATCAGGTTGAGGCTGGCGAACTGCTGGCGGCTCTCTTCATGCTCGGCCAGCAGTTCCTCGAGTTCCTCGCTGTCGGCTTCCGGGCCGACCAGCTGTTGCAGGGCGGCGATGGCCTCGGTCTGGGCGGCCAGGGTGCGCCGCAACTCGAAGAAACGCTGCAGCTGCTCCGGCGAGACCGCGGCGGCCAGCAGGGAGGGATCGGCATTGTCCGACCCCACGGTGCCCACGGTTATCGAGCCGGCGGCCACCAGCTGCGAGGCGATGAACCGCGCGGCCGGTTCGCTGTGCAGGTTGGCGCCGGCGTGCATGCGGCAGTAGTAGCCGCTGCGGCGCACTAGGATCGAGCCGCCGGCAAAGATCCGTCCGTTTTCCAGGAACTGGATGTCCACGTCGCCCCGGCTGCGGATCACCGCGTGATCGCCCACCATCCCGGCCTTGACCACCACGTTGCTGTCCGAACGGATCTGCGCCTTTTCGATGTTGCCTCGGATGAGGATGTCGCCCAGGGCGTTGACCCGGAACTTCGGCCGCACCGACCCCCTGATTTCCAGGGCATCGCGGGAGACGATGTTGCCGGTGGTGAAATCGACGTCGCGGGAGATGATCTGGCGCGAACAGACCTTGACCGAACCTTCGGAAACCATGGAGAGCACCCCCGCGCGGCTGGCCCGGATCTCGCCGCTTTCCGGGTCGAAGGAGGCGTCATCGGTGACCTTGAGGGCCAGATCCTTGCCCGGCGTCTGGGCGACCGGAGCACCGAAGATGTCGCGTCCCGGAGAACCGGGGGAGGGGGGCACGCGGACGGCGATCAGCTGATCCTTGTTGACGCCGATGAACATGTTGCGCTCGCGGTAGTCGATCTCGCCGTTGCCCATGACCTTGCCCGGCAGCGGGCCGACCTCGATGGCGAACCGCAGCCAGGCGTCGCTGCCCTTGACCGGCAGCAGCCCCAGGGCGATGACCGTGGTTTGCGGCCGCTGCTGGCCGCGGCACAATTCCAGGCACTGGCTGATGGCCTGGGGCAGGCGGCCATAGACGATCCCTTCCTCGTCGAGGACGCGGAGGACTGTGGCCTGGTCGGGCAGATCGTGGCCCGGTGGAGCGGGCCTGAGGCGGAGCAGCGCCTGCATTCGGTCCGGAGTGGCCTGGATCAGGCGGTCAACGCCGAGCTTCACCTGTTCGGCTGCGCCCTTGCGGGCGGCGGCGAAGGACGGATACCCCCAGACCGTGGCCGTCAGCTGCTGGCCGTCGGCGCTCAAGACGGTGTTGTTGCCGGCAACGATGGTCTGCTCGCCCGGAACCGGGCAGGGAATTTTCTCGCCAAAGATGTTCTTGCCGGGGACGGCCGGGGATGACGGCCCGGCATCCGCCACCGCTTCCCCCGGTCCAACTAGGGGGACAAGGAGCAGCTGCACCCGGATCGTCTGCCCCTCCTCGCCGGCTTGTTCGACGGTCAATGGGACGGGCCGAAAGCATGGCTGCAACCCTCGGTAGCCTGGGGTCGGCGGCGTGCCCTGGGCAACGAGCAGCGGTTCGGTCAAGGGTTCATCCCGGTCGATGCAGGTCGCGGCGCGGGCCAGGGCCTGGTGGTCCAACCCATGGACAATGCCCCGGTCGTCGAGCAGTTGAGACAGGGCCGCACCGCTGTCGAGCGTCACCGCCTCTTCCGTTGATGCCGTTGGCAGAAGGGTGGCCCGGAGTTTATCGGTGCTGATGTGGAGAAAGATGGGCGAGCGGTTCACCGGCGGTTATTTGGTTAAAAAAAGGAAAATAATCAAGTGAATACCATAAAGAGGGGCGGATCACAAGGCAAGAAGGGCGCGTTTGCCGGCCAAGAGGTGTTTCAAGGGTGGGATGAGGAACACGACGGAGCAGGGGGAGGCTGGGGCGGCGGATGGGTCCGCCCCAGCGGGTCGATGGGATCAGAGGCCGCTCTGTTCGCTGACCAGGCGGAATTTTTTCAGAAGGTGGAAGACAAGCGACAAGGCCATGCCCACCACCGTGGCCAGGGCCATGCCCTTGAGCTGGACATCGCCGAGTTTGACCGCCACGCCGCTGATGCCGACGATGAGGACGATGGCGGTCAGCGACAGGTTGGCCGGCCTGGAGTAATCGACCTTGGCCTCGACCAGCATCCGCACGCCCGAGGCAGCGATGACTCCGAAGAGCAGCATGCAGACCCCGCCCATGACCGGGGTGGGGATCGACTGGATCAGGGCCGAGAGTTTGCCGACAAAGGCGAGTGCGATGGAAATCACCGCCGCGCCGCCGATCACCCACACCGAGTAGACCCGGGTGATGGCCATGACCCCGATGTTCTCGCCGTAGGTGGTGGTCGGTACCGAGCCGCAGCAGCCGGAAAGCACGGTGGAGATGCCGTCGCCCATCAGCGAGCGGTGCAGGCCGGGATCCTTGGTCAGATCGCGGCCGACGATGTTGCCGGTGACCACCAGATGGCCGATGTGTTCGGAGATGACCACCAGCGAGGCGGGCAGGACAATGAGGATGGCGCTCCAGTCAAACCGGGGCGCGTAGAAGGTGGGCAGGGCCAAAAGCGGTGCCCGGGCCACGCCGCCGAACTCGACCAGGCCCAGGGGAATGGCGAGCAGATAGCCGGCCACGATGCCGGTGAGCACCGGGATGATGGCCATGAAGCCGCGAAACAACACCGAGCCGAAGGTGACCACCAGCAGGGTGACAATCGCCACCACGATGGTCTTGCCGTTGTAGGCACCGCTCACCGGATCGGGCATGATGCCGGCCATGTTGGTGGCCACGCCGGCCAATTCCAGGCCGATGAGGGCGACGATTGGTCCCATGGTCGCCGGCGGCAGCACGGTTTTGATCCAGTCCGAGCCGAACCGCCAGATGATCAGGGCCACGGTGATGAACACCAGGCCCGAGGCGATGAAGCCGCCCAGGGCGGCACCGTAGTTGCCGCTCCACTGGGCCTGGTTGGTGCCGAGCACCACCAGCACCGGCGAGATGAAGGCGAAGCTGGAGCCGAGAAAGGCCGGGGCCTTCCCCTTGCACAGCAGCAGATAGATCAGGGTGCCGATGCCGTTCATCAGCAGAACGACGGCCGGATCGATCTTGAACAGGGTGGGCACCAGCACCGAGGCGCCGAACATGGCGAACAGGTGTTGGACGCTGAGCGGAATGCCGGAGAGCAGCGGGACCTTTTCCTCGACTTGAATGGTTGTTCTGGACATGGATTCCTTCCAAAAATCTGGGGTTGGGCAGTGGACGGCCTGGCTGCACGGGTGCTCCCCGCAAAGCCGCCGGCGAACATACGGGAAAATCGACGGGCTGTCATCCCTGAAACGATGACAGAACCACCTTGTCGGATGCGGTGGGAAGAAAAACAGCCAGGTTCCGGCTATGCCTTGCGCTGGTGCAGCGCCTCCATGTATTCGTCCCACTCCACCGGCAGGGAGGATTTTTTCTTGCTGTTGCACTCCTTGCAGCAGGGTACGAGGTTGTCCTTGGTGCTGCGGCCGCCGCGGGCCAGGGGAATGATGTGATCCATGGTCAGGTTGTGAAAGCCCACCTTGTGGCCGCAGTACCAGCAGGTGCCGCTGGCGGTCTTCTGCTGCCACCAGCGGGTCTTGCGCAGGGCCCTGGCCTTGTTGCGCTCGGCGCGGATCAGGGCTTCGTCGATACTGTCGAGGCTGAAATATTCATTGTTCATGCGGGTGTCTCCCCGACCAGCAGTCGCCGCACCCGCCCCACCAGATAGAGCGACCCTGCCACGCAGAGCAGATCATCGGCCTCGGCCAGGACACCTGCAACCGCCAGTGCCTGTTCCACCGGTTCGACGCATTGGGACTTGGCTTGCAGGTCGGGCGGGAGCTGGGTCAGCAGCAGGGACGGAGCCGCCGACCGCTGCGATTCGGCCCGGGTCAGGAGGATTCGTTCCGCCATGGCCATCAGTTCGAACAGCACCGCTCCCATGTTTTTGTCGGCCATGTTGCCCCAGACGAGTACCAGCTGGCGACGGGGGAACCCGTGGCGCAGGGCAACGGTCAGGGCAGCCACTCCGGCCTCGTTGTGGGCGCCGTCAAGAAGCAGCCGCAGTTTCTTTTCCTGGTGGACGATGTGAAGCAGTTCCATTCGTCCGGGCCAGCGGACCTGCTGCAATCCCTCGCGGAGGGCCTGCTCGGATATGGGAAAAATCGGCGCCACCATCTCCATCGCCGCCAGAGCCAGGCTGGTGTTGACCGCTTGATGCGCCCCCGGCAGGGCCAGGGCAAGTCCCGTTCGTGATTGGCCGGCGGGCGATTGGTACTCCAAGGTTCCCTCGGCATCGAGCGTGCCGTCAAAATCCCGACCGTAGAGCATGAGCGGGCTGTGCAGGTCGCGGCAGCGGGCCTCGATCACCGGCAGCGCCTCGGCAGCCCTGCCGGAAAAGACCGTGGGCACGCCCGGTTTGATGATTCCGGCCTTTTCCCCGGCAATGGCGCTCAGGGTGGAACCGAGGTGCTGCTCGTGGTCGCGGCTGATGTCGGTGAGGATCGCCACCAGCGGCGTGACCACGTTGGTGGCGTCGAGCCGGCCGCCCATGCCGGTCTCCAGAATCACCGCCTCGACGTGTTGCTCGGCAAACCACAGCAGGGCCAGCAGGGTGGTCAGTTCGAAATAGGTGGGGCCTGGCCGATCGGCGAGCAGATCGGCCAGGCGGGTGATCAGACGGGCGAAATCCTCTTGTGTGATCCACTGTCGGCCGATCCGGAACCGTTCGCGCACCGAACTGAGATGGGGTGAGGAATAAAAGCCGGTCCGGTATCCCCCGGCCGAGAGCAGGGCGAGCAGGGTGGCGCCCACCGACCCCTTGCCGTTGGTGCCGGCGATATGGATGATTCGCAGCCGTTCCTGCGGGTTGCCCAGTTCGGCCAGCAGGGTGCGGGTGGACGCGAGGCCGAGTTTGATCTTGAACATCTGCTGCCGGTCGAGCCAGGCAACGGCTTGGGCATAGTTCATGGTCGCGGGTTCAAGGGGCAAACGAAACGGCAAACATCAGCGGCATTCATCCGACAATCTCCAGCTTGGCGTAGTCGAGATGGAGGATTTTGCTGCCGTGACGGTCGAACAGCACCTCGACCCGTCGGGGTCCGGGAATGGAGGTGATCCGGCCCAGGCCGAAAAAGGCGTGGCTGACCTGCATTCCCTCCGCATAGACCACCCGCGCCGAGGCCACCTTGGGTTGGACCGGCGGTTGCATTCGTTCTTCGTACTGGCTGGTCAAAGGGACGGTCACCGCGCCGCCTCGTTCGACCATAGTGTACAGGCCGGGGCTGATCTCGCGGAGAAAGGGGGACATGCCGGTGCGCACGGTCTGCCGGTCCGGCATGATCATTTCGCGCGGGTAGGTGAGGTACAACAGCTTTTTGGCCCGGGTGGCGGCCACATAGAGCAGCCGCCGTTCTTCTTCCCACTGTTCGCCCGGGGTGGCGTGCTGATGGGGAAACCGCCCTTCGGCCAAACCGATCACGAAAACCGTGTCCCATTCCAGCCCCTTGGCCGAGTGGATGGTGGAGAGGATCAGCCGCTGGCCGTCCTCGTTCGCGTCATCCGAAGTGGTTGCCTCGGGCGGATCCAGGGCGGTGTCGTCGACAAAGGACTGCAAGTCGCCATAACCGGCGATCAGGGCCTTGATCTGATCCAGCTCCTTGCGCCGTTTGGGATAGTCGTCGTAGTACATTTTCTGAAACACCGGCTCGTAGTAGGCCATCACCAGGTCGAACTGATCGGATGGGGTCAGGGCCGGGTCGAGCAGCTGATGCAAGGTGCGGGTGAGGTGCTCGAACTGGGTTTTCCAGGCCGGTCCGGGCCGGTAGGCGGCCAGGGCGGCGATCGGGGTGTCGGATTCGCGGATGGCCTGCAAAATCTTGTGCACCGTCTTGGGGCCGACCTTTTCCAGTTGGAGCAGGATGCGGTTCCAACTGAGGTTGTCCCAGGGGTTGATCACCACCCGGAAAAACGAGAGCAGGTCCTTGATGTGGGCCGATTCGGTCAGCTTGAGGCCGCCGCGCTTGTCAAAGTCAAAACCCTGACTGGCCAGCTCGATCTCCAGCTTGAAGGAGTGGAAGCCGGAGCGGAACAACACGGCCATGTCGTTTACGGCCACGCCCTCGGCCTGCCGTTTTTGGATTTCCTGGACCACATAGCGGGCCTCGGCCGCCTCGTTGGGCGCGACGACCAGCTGCGGCCGGGTGCCGCCAGTGATGCTGGTGAACAGGGTTTTAGTGAATTTTTTCTCGGCGTTGGCGATCACCGCGTTGGTGAGTTGCAGGATCGGTTCGGTGGAGCGGTAGTTTTCCTCGAGCTTGACGATCCGCGCCCCGGGAAACTGATCGGGAAAGCGCATGATGTTGAAGAAATCCGCGCCCCGGAAACTGTAGATCGATTGGGCGTCGTCGCCGACCACCATGACGTTGCTGTGGCGATAGGCCAGCAGGCGGACGATCTCGGCCTGAAGTTGGTTGGTGTCCTGGTATTCGTCGACCAAGATGTGTTGAAAGCGGGTCGACAGCTCGTGCCGCGCCTGTTCGGACTCGGCCAGGAGCCGCTTCCAGTGGACCAGCAGGTCATCGTAGTCCATCAGGCCGTGGTCGAGCTTGAATTGCCGGTAATGGTCGGCGATGGTGTAAAAATCGTTGATAAACTCGGTCAGATGGATGAAATCGTTGTGGACCAGCTGCTCGATGGAGGTTGATTTGTTGATCGCCCCGGAGATCAGGTTCATCACCACCCGCTTGGAAGGGAACCGTTTGCCGGCCCCGCCCATGCCCAATGAGGATTTGAGCAGATTGATGATCCCCTCGGCGTCGCCCCGGTCGATGATGGTGAAGTTGGAGCCCAGGCCCAGATGGTGGCCGTAGCGGCGCAGCAGAATGTTGGCGGTGGCGTGGAAGGTGCCGCCCATGATCCGGCGGCAGGAACCGGCGGTCAGCTCGCCGGCCCGGTGGAGCATCTCCTGGGCCGCGCGGCGGGTAAAGGTGAGCAGCAGGATCGATTCCGGCTCCACCCCCTGTTCGATCAAATAGGCCATGCGGTAGACCAGGGTGCGAGTCTTGCCGCTCCCGGCGCCGGCAATGACCAGGATGGGACCGTCACCGTGGGTGGCGGCGGCATACTGGGCAGGATTGAGCACCTCGGGGCTGACGGTGGAAACGGGCGTGGTCTGTTGCTGGTCGCTGGCGGAAACATGTTGGGTCTGCATGGCGGCTTTTGTACCACGGCGAGGCGGACGCCGCAATGGCTGTTGACAGGGACGGCGGGGAGTGGGTAAAGTCGCCGCGGCGACGAACGCCTGGAAATAATTCGCCTTTGCCTTCAAGATGTCGCCTTTTTCTTGTGGGTCGGGCAAACGGCAGTTTGGAATACCAACGAATCGACACTGTTGAGTGAATATGAAGAGACAACCAGAACAGATCTTTACCGAGAAGACGCTCGCGGCTCTTTTTCCAGCGGAGCGTTCCAACGATTTTTTTGATGCCCTGTTCGGCGATGCCAGCGAGGGGGCCTACGATATCGCGCTCAGTTTTGAGGGCTATGACCAGACCACACAGACGCTCCGCTTCCTGCTCAACCTGCACGAGCGGCCCGGCCGCTGTCTGGCCTGCAACCTGACCCACGGGCTGCCCGAGGTGTTCAAGCGGCACCCGATCATCAATATCAAGGGCTTGGTGGCGGAGATCGAAACACTGCTGGGCGGGGAGATGGTCTGCGCGGACTGGTCGTTGGGGCATACCATCCAGAAGGGACGGTCGCTGCACTGCATCCCGCTGACCATCAAGCTGCGCGAAGGGTAAAGGCCTGATCGTTTCTTCGGCGGAGTCGCGACGGCCGATAACGGGGCTGTTTAGTTGACCGCGACCTGGGCGCGACCGTTGGCCTTGGCCTGGTAGAGGATGTCGTCGGCCCGTTCCAGCCAGGCATCGAGCTGCATGCCGCTTTTCCATTCGGACAGGCCGATGCTGACCGCCAGGCGCCCGGCCTGGGTGACGATGTTGAGTTCTTCCACGGCCTGGCACAACCGTTCGGCCAGGAAACGGGCATCCTCCATGGCGGTATCGGGAAGGACGAGCAGGAATTCGTCGCCGCCCATGCGCACCAGCAGGTCGGAGAGCCGGATCTGACGCTGCAGCACCTCGGCCACCTGTTTGAGGACCTGATCGCCCATCAGATGCCCCATGGTGTCGTTGACCGCCTTGAAGTGGTCCAGATCCAGGGCCGCCAGAGTCAACGGCCGGCCATGGCGGTTGGCCTGCTCGACGATTGCCCCGATCCGCTCCTCGAAGACAAAACGGTTGGGCAGACCGGTGAGGCTGTCCTTGCGGGCCTGGGCAAAGATCTCTTCATACTCGATCGCCCGTTTGAGCGGATCGGCGAGAATCATCAGTGATTCGTCGATGAACTGCAATTCGTCCTCGGTCAGCGGCTTGCCCTTGCGCAGCATCACCAGCAGCCCGTAGCAGTCGGTGGAGTTGAAGGCCCATTTATGCACATGAAAGCCATCGGCCCGCACCATGGGCGGTTGAGCGTCCTGCTCCAAAACTTCCTGGGCCAATTGAATGGCCTGCCGCCGCTGCGGCCCATGATAGGAACAAAACATGTGCATCCGCTTCCGGCCGGGGTTGTGGTAGCCGATCAGTTCATGTCCGACAAACTCCATCAACCAGATCGAGTAGGCCTCGATCATGGCCGGCAGATCGAGAATGCCCGCCATCCGTTGATACAGCGTATTGATCTTGCGCAATTTTTCCGATTGCTGCCGATAATGGCTCAGCTCGGACAACAGATTTTCCATGGTGGCGGCAATTTGAACATCGACCTGCTCATCAAGGGATTTCAATTCCATGGCATTCACTGAGGGGTGATAATTCCGTCGGGTGTGGAGCGATTCCGGTTGCCTCGACGCGCAGCCCAAGGCCTGCGGGGAGAACCATATGGAAAGAGTTAAGCGAATTGCATGCCTGTTTTGCTGAAATGTATTTTTTGTATGTAACATTAAAAGATTACCCACAGATAACGAATTCGGCGATCCTCTGCAAGCTGTTCATCGGGCGATTAGTCAGAATTTCGACAGTTGAGGTGAGGCGAGGGAAAAGGAGGGAACGGTGCCAGGAAAAATGACGATCGGCCAGATGTTCGTGGTCGGCTTTCGCGGCTGTGACATCGGCGCCAATGCTTGGCTTGTCGAGGCCATTGCCCGCGACGGCCTGGGCGGGGTAATCCTCTTTGACCGCAATGTCGACCGTTCGGTGCAGAACATCGAGTCGCCCGAACAGTTGCGGCGGTTGACCGCCGGCTTGCAACAGCAAGCCCGCACGCCGTTGTTCATCGCCGTTGATCAGGAAGGGGGCCGGGTTTGCCGGTTGAAGGAGCGGGACGGTTTTTTGCCCTCGCATTCCGCCGCCGAGCTGGCTGCGCTGGGTATCGAGGCCACCGCCCATCATGCCGATATTCTGGCGGAGGAACTGGCGGCCTGCGGCATCAACCTCAATTTCGCGCCGGTGGTCGATCTCGATCTCAATCCGGACAATCCGATCATCGGCCGTTACCAGCGGAGTTTCGGCGCCGATCCGGCCACGGTGGCCAGCCATGCCCGCGTCTTCGTCGAGGCCCATCACCGCCACGGTGTCGGCTGCTGTCTCAAGCATTTTCCCGGCCACGGCAGCGCCGGCAACGATTCCCACCTCGGTTTTGTCGACATCAGCGCCTGCTGGCGGACAGTGGAGCTGGACCCCTACCGGCAGCTGCTGGCCGCCGGCTATGGTGACGGGATCATGACAGCCCATCTGGTCAACCGTCGCCTCGACTCCTCCGGCTTGCCGGCCACCCTGTCCGCGTCGGTGATCGACGAGCTGTTGCGCCGCGAACTCGGCTTTGACGGAGTGGTGTTCAGCGACGATCTGCAGATGCGGGCGATCAGCAACGGCTGGAGCACGGCGGAGGCGGTACAGCGGGCGGTGCTCGCCGGGGTCGACGTGCTGGTGATCGGCAATAATCTCACCCCCCGGGACGACGCGTTCCGGGCGGGCGTCGACGCCATCGAGCAGTTGCTTGACAGCGGCCGGATCGATGGGCAACGTATCGAGCGGTCCCTGGCGCGTATCGCCCGATTCAAGGAACAACTCACAGGAAAACAACCATGGAACTCGACCGTCCCACCCACAGCCTGATGATCGGCTACATCGCCTGGTTGTTCGGCTTCATCGGCGCCCATCGCTTCTACTACGGCAAGCCGATCTCCGGCACGATCTACTTTTTCACCCTCGGCATCTTTTTCATCGGCTGGATCGTCGACCTCTTTCTCATTCCCAGCATGGACCGCGAGGCGGAAATCCGCTACATCCCCGGGCCGATCGACTACAATGTCGCCTGGTTGCTGCTGGTTTTTCTTGGCATGTTCGGCGTTCACCGCCTCTACATGGGCAAGGTCTGGACCGGTATTCTCTACATGCTGACCTTTGGTTTGTGCGGCCTAGGGTATATCTACGACATGTGGACCCTGAATGACCAGCTCACCCTGATCAACGGCCAATCCGGCGGCAATCGGACCCTACGCAGCGCCTGACGGCTCGCTCAGGCGGCCGGCCGGGTGAAAACCAGCTGTCGGTTCGTTGACAGGTCCGGGCGAAACCCATACCCGCCGCCGGTGAAGGCGGTGATCCCCTCCGGTCGGTCGATCCGCTGACGGATGAGGAAGGCAGCCATCATCCCCCGTGCCCGTTTAGCGTGAACGGCCATGATTTTCAGTTTGCCCGCCCCTTCCTCCTTGAACTGGATGTCAATCCAGGGCGCGCGCAGCCGGTTCTTGTCCACGGCCTTGGCGTATTCGTGCGAAGCCAGGTTGATCAGCAGGGGATGTGGTTCACGCGCCAACTGCCGGTTCAGTTCATCGGTGATCCGTTTTCTCCAGAACGCGTACAGATGCTTGCCGTGCTCGTTGCGCACGGCGTAGCCCATCTCCAGACGATGGGGCTGAATCAGGTCCAGGGGCCGGAGGAGTCCGTACAGGCCGGAAAGGATGCGCAGCCGCTGTTGGGCTGCGTGCAGATCATCGGCGGAGAACTCCGCTGCTCCCAGACTGCGATAGGCCTCGCCGTCGTAGGCCAGCAGGGCCGGTTTGCCGCCGTCTGCCGCAAACCCATGGAACTGGGCCATGGTCCGTTCGGCCAGGGACTGACTGACATCCATCAGTGCGCGCAGGCTAACCAGATCGTACTGGCGCAGCAGGGTGACCAGCTCTTCCGCCTGCGCCCAAAAGATCGGCCGGGTCGAAGGCAGGGGGCAAGGGGCGGGGCTGAAATCCTGTCCCTTGGAGGAATTGATGATGATCATGGCGACACTCCGATTGATTCAGGGGCAGCACAACACCTGATTGCCGCCGGCCGCCTTGGCTTGCATCAGGCAGCGGCTGGCAATCAGCAGCAGGTCGTCCGGAGAGGCGTTGCGCTCGGCGATCTCCGGGGTGAATCCGGCCACCCCGAAACTGGCGGTGCAGCTGACCAGATGGCCGTTCGCTGCACAGTTGAGACCAGCGAACCGTTCGCGCAGCCGGCTGGCCACCAGGGCGCCGCCACGGATGGGCGTTTCCGGGAGGACCAGCAGGAATTCGTCCTCGCCCCAACGGGTGATGGTGTCGATATCCCGACGAATGGATTCCATGGCCATGCGGGCGAATCCGGCCAGGATCTGATCGCCGACGCGGTGGCCCAAGGACTCGTTGACCCCCTTGAGGCCGTCGATGTCGCAGAGGATGACCGCAAGCGGGTGGGTGTAGCGCAACGACCGGCGCAGCTCCTTCTTGAGCAGTTCCTCCAGGTGCGGCCTGCTCAGGCAGCCGGTGAGCGGATCGATCACGGTCATCAGGTCGATTCGCTCCCACAATTCCTGTTCCTGCCGGACCAGGCCAAACTGGCGGGCGGTGTCGAGGAGGATGGTGGCCAGGATCTCACCGGAGGTCGATTCCGGCACCACCCGGAACAGGGAGCGGCTGTTGGCCAGGTGCAGGGCGGCGGGCAGATGATCGTCGGGGACCAGCAGCAAGGGGATGGCCTGGGTGAGGGTGACCGCCTGGTTGAGAAAATCAAGCAGGCCCATGTCGGGCAGTTCACAAGCCACCAGCATCCCGCACCATTGATCCTCCAGGGCCAGTTGGACCAGCCCCGTCCGGCCGTCGGCGACGGTGATAAACTCGAATTTTCCCGTGAAGTCAGCGGGAAGCTGGGCAATATTCAAGCGATGGTTGACAATCAGGATGCGGTGCGACATGAAAGACTCCGGAAAACAAGGGGTTGCTTGGCTCGCGCATCATACCATCGGCGACCGCAAATGCGGAGCGGTATTTTCTGTTGGCAAGCAGGGGCCGACGCGCTATACAGCCCCGGACAAGGAGTGAGAGCATGCAAAACATCAGTGGCTGCAAGCCGGACATCCAATATCCCTGCCGGTGGCAGTACCGGTTGATCGGCGATGACCGGGCTGCCATCATGGCGGCCATCCATGCCTCGGTGGACGTGACAACCTGCGTCATCGCCGAGGGCAACGTCAGTTCCGGCGGTCGCTATCTCAGTATCAATCTGGAAATCACGGTCGGCGACGAGGCCGAACGGCTGCGGTTGTATCAGTGTTTTGCCGGGCATCCGGCCATACGGGTAGTGTTATGAATCAGGACGCAACAGGCGAACAACCATTGGTCGACAACAAGGTGATCCCGGTGATGCGGGAGGCGATCTTTACCGTGCAGATGCTTCTGTTCAAGGTGCTGCGCCAAAGCGTTCATGACCGCTACGTCGATCAGGCCGAACCATTCCCTGTCCACCTGGCCGGGGCGGTGGTCAACAACCTGTTCGGCACCCAGCCGACAGACCAGGCGGTGGCGGCCTTTGCCGGCGTCAACCGGGAACTGGTCGAACGGGAGTTGCGCGAGCTCTCCAGCCACTGCCAGGAATTGCTCCCCGTGCTCACCGACGGCCTGCGGATGAAAACCATCTGCGACAACCAGGAGGGCATCCACTCCATTCCCTCGCTGCTCATGGCCAAGGCCCTAGGCATCCTTCAGGAGGAGCGCGACCTGCCGCTGCCCTCCACCTTCATGCTTCAGGTGCGGGCACTGGCCTCGGCCCATGGGCTCATCGAGCCGATGGAGACGACCCCGCCGCCCGAAGAACCACCAGCGTAGCCCCCCAACCGCCGCTGGTCTCGTCGCCCAGACGATACCCGGCCACCATCTCCATCCGATCGAGCAGGGCGTGCACCGTGCGCCGTAGGGTGCCGCTGCCCTTGCCGTGGATGATCCGCACCTGCAGGATGCCGTTTTCCCGGCATTCCTGCAGATAGTCAGGAATCAGGGTCTTGATCTCCGAGGGCCGGAAGGCGTGCAGATCGAGGGTGCCGTCAATGGGCACTTCGATAGGTGGGTCATCGTGCATATCTTATTATTTTACTCTTTTTTTAAAGATAGACGGGGCCGAGGTGCTTGCTGCGCGTGGAACATGGAGCGCAAAGCGCGCAGGAGTCCACCTTCGATCCCTCTTGCTTGCTGGGCAATTGTTTCAGACGATTCTGCCGGCGCGCGGACCCTTGCCGCCCGTGCATCCCAGCAGGGACGTGGCGACCTTCCTTAAGGAGAGAAAAATAATAGTTGATTTTTTCCAAGAGGTTACTGTACACCTGCTGTCTTAGTAATAAACAGGTAAAGCACCGGCTCTACCAGTGAGCTCCCAAAGTTTGACGGGGAGAATTCCCATGTATGACGAACAGGGCCTAAGCCACACCAAGAAGGATTGCAAGTATCGTGTCGTATGGATACCAAAGTGTCGCAAGAAAGCGATCTTCAATGACTTTAGTTTTCATAAACATGGAGATAGAGACAATTGTGAATGATAAAATGGTCGTTATATATCAAATGGGAAAAGTAGCTTCATCAACTATCAAAGCAACGTTAGCTCAGATAAAAGGATTGAATGTTATTCATACTCATCATCTTAGCTCAAATTATACAAGAAATCTGAATAGCATAAAGAAAAAAATGGGTTGGAAAACAACTATCTCACCAGAAAGCATTGACGATCTTTACAATAAAATTATTCATGAAAATGAAATTTATATTATATCTCTGGTGAGAGAGCCAATTTGAAGAAATATTTCAGCTTATTTCCAAAATTTAGATCTAATATTTAAGCAGGATGATGCATATAAAAATATTCCATTCGATCAAGTTTTAGAAGGTTTTTTTACAAAATACCCACATTCGATACCAATAACATGGTTTGATAATGAGTTTAATGAAGTGTTAGGGTTTGATATTTATAATCATGATTTTCCGAAGGATGAAGGGGCTGTTATTATAAATAATAAAAAATATCATATACTTGTTATGCGTCATGATATTGATGATGAAAAAAAACAAAAATATTTGCAAAAACTATTAAATATTAAAAATATTAAGATCGTTCGAAAGAATGAGGCTTCTAGTAAATCATATTTTGAAATTTATGCAAAATTTATTGATAAAATTTCATTTTCTGATGATTATATAAATAATATGCTTGAATCTAAGTATACAAAGCATTTTTTTAATATTGATGATATTGAATATTTAAAAAGTAAGTGGATTAAAAATTGTGACATTTCTGCGCAATCACAAATCTAACAAAGTAAATCATCCGACGTGTTCCAGTCGATTCGTTCCTTATGGCTCGGCTGGTTTACGATATTGGTTTGTCTGAACCATGTCACTAACTCATCGTCCTGTCGCCGAGAGCGACATTGAGTGCATTTGCGGCTTTCCGCAAAGTGAGGATGAGCTGTTTTTCTTGTTTCCAGGGGCAACTTCTCGCTGACTGGATCGCAGTTGCGCAACGCCATTGCCCAGCGTTCGGCTGCAACGGTGGTCGCGCGCTCATCGAGCGGATGAGTGACGTGGCTTTCTCCAAATACCAGGCCGCCGAGGTAACAATCTCGTGCTTCAATCAAAACGTTGCCGGCCTGCTGCTGTACGCAAAACTGGGCTTTCGACCTTATGCCGTCGAGTAGCAGAACGACAACAAAGGGGAACCGGGTCGCGCTTCTTCACATGCGGTTGCCTGGCAATGCAGCCTGACGTGCGACCAAGAGCAATATTCCGCAAGCGCAGCGGCCTGGCCGACGAGTCTGCGGTTATGCGTCGCTCGCCATCAGGGAGGGGCGCTGACGGTCGGCCAGCACCTGGAGGGCGATATCGGCGGCCCGTCGCGATGCCCCCGGACCGCCCAAGCGCTCGCGCACTTCCCGCAATCCGGCGAGCATGCTCTGGCGGGCGACATCGTTGTCGAGCATGTTGCGCAGTTCCGAGGCGATCCGGCCGGGCGTGACCGCATCTTGCAGCAATTCGGGGATGATTTCCCGCTCGCCGATCAGGTTGACCAGGGAAAAGAAGCGTAAATTACGGATGAGCAACCGGCCGAGAAAATAGGTACGGGGCGAGACCCGATAGGTGGCCACCGTGGGCACGCCGAGGAGGGCCAGTTCGAGCAGCACCGTGCCCGAGGCGGCCACCACTGCGTCGCAGGCGGCCATCATCGCGTAGCGGCCCTCGCTGATCACCCGGTAATCGTAGCGACCCAGCCAGGCGGCCAGGCCGTGTTCGTCGAGCAGCGTGCGGCCGATGGTCGGCGCCAAGGGGATGAGGAAGGTGTAGGCCTGGGGATGGTCGCGGGCGAGTAGTTCGGCGGCGGCAAGAAAATCGGGCAACAGGGCCGCCACCTCCTTTCTGCGGCTGCCTGGCAAGAGACCAACCAGTTTCCGGGTCGGTTCGATCCGGTGCGCTGCCCGGAACTGGGCCGGACTCAGGTCAGGATGCACCGCATCCATCAGCGGGTGGCCGACGAAATCGACCCGCACGCCGTAACGGGCGTAAAAGGACTGCTCAAAGGGCAGGATGACCGCCATCCGGTCGGTCAACCGTTTGATGGTCCGCACCCGGCCCTTGCGCCAGGCCCAGACCTGCGGGCTGATGTAGTAAAACACCGGGATGCCGAGCTTCTTGGCCGATCTCGCCAGCAGCAGGTTGAAGTCCGGATAGTCGATCAGGATCAGTAACCCGGGGCGGCGGTCGCGCATGCGCTCGATCAGGGCACGGCGGGCGGCGAGGATATCACCCAGGTGGCTGAGGACCTCGAAAGCACCCACCACCGCCAGCTTGGCGGCGTCGCACAGCAGTTCCACCCCGGCCGCGTGCAGTTCCCGGCCGCCCATGCCGCAGAAGCGCAACTCTGGCCGCTGCTCGCGCATGGCCCGCACCAGATTGGCGCCGTGCAGGTCGCCCGAGGCCTCGCCGGCCACGATCATCACCTCCTGGGTATATCCGCCGTGGATGTTCATCGCCTGACCCGTCAATGGTGGAGGTAGGCCAGCAGGTCGGAGCGGCCCTCGTCGGCCAGGATCTGCTCGACCCGCCGACGGTTGCTCTCAATCTGCTCGACCACCTGCAGGGCCACGTCCAGGGCGCGGCGGCCCTCTTCACCGGCCACGGCCGGACGGCTACGGTCGCGCACATGCTGGACGAAATCGCGTAACTCCAGTTCCAGGGCATCCTGGTCCTGGAAGCCCGACTTGCTGATCTCCGGCACCGGTGCCGCGCCTGTTGCGCCGGGCTTGAGCCGCACCGACATCACCTCCTTCTTGCCGAAATCCACCGACAAATACTGGCCGGGTTGGAAGATGCGCATCCGCCGCATGTTGTCCATGGAGATACGGCTGACCGTAATGTTGGCGGTGCAGCCGTTGGCAAAGATGAGGCGGGCGTTGGCGATGTCGGTGTGCTGGGTGACCACCGGCGCACCGGCGGTGAGGATGGAAACGATCGGCGCCTTGACGATGGATAGGACGATATCGATGTCGTGAATCATCAGGTCGAGCACCACATCGACATCCGTGCCCCGCTCCTTGAACACGGCGATGCGATGCGCCTCGATGAACAGCGGATGGGTGAGCAGCGGCTGCATGGCCAGCACCGCCGGGTTGAACCGCTCCAGATGGCCGACCTGGAGAATCCGCCCGTGCTCGCGGGCCAGATGGATCAGATCGTCGGCTTCGCTCAGGGTGGTGGTGATCGGCTTTTCCATCAGCACGTCGATACCCTGCTGCAGGCAGACCTTGCCCACTTCGTGATGGAGGCTGGTTGGCACCACGATGGACACCGCATCCACCTGGGGCAACAACTCCCGGTAATCGGCAAAAGAGGCGGTGGAGCATTCCTCGGCGATTTGCCGTGCCCGCGCCGGATCGGCATCGGCCACCCCCACCAGGTCGACATCCTCCATGGCCGCGTATTTTTGGGCGTGAAAACGGCCCAGGTATCCAACTCCAATCACTCCAACCTTCATTGTCTTGCTCATGTCCTTCCTGTTCTGTTCCCGGCTGGACTGCAAAATGCAGCCTGCATTCAAATGCCGAGATAGGCTTGTTGTATGGCAGGATTGCCGAGCAGCGCCGCTGCCCGGTCCTGCATGACGATGCGGCCATTTTCCAGGACATAGCCCCGATCCGCCACTTGCAGGGCGAGATTGGCGTTCTGTTCCACCAGGAAAATGGTCGTGTGGTGTTCCCTGTTGATCGTGGTGATAATGGTAAAAATTTGTTTGGTCACCAGGGGCGCCAGCCCCATGGACGGCTCGTCGAGCAGCAGCAGTCTTGGCCGGGCCATGAGTGCCCGGCTGATGGCCAGCATCTGTTGCTCGCCGCCGGAGAGGGTGCCGCCCGGCTGGTGGCGCCGCTCGGCCAAAATCGGGAAGAGGCTGTAGCACATCTCCCGGTCCGCGGCGATCGCCTTGCTGTCCCGACGGAGGAAGGCACCCATGTCGAGGTTTTCGGCCACGCTCAGCGTGGGAAAGATGTGCCGTCCCTCGGGAACCTGACAGATGCCCAGCCGGACGATCCCGTCCGGGGCCTTGCCAGTGATCGCTTGTCCTTCAAACACGATCTCGCCCCGCCGCACCGGCACGATGCCGCTGATGGCCATCAGGGTGGTGGACTTGCCCGCGCCGTTGGCACCGATCAAGGTGACGATCTCGCCCTGGCTGACGGTGAGGCTCACGCCGTGCAGGGCCTGGATGCTGCCGTAGAATGCGTCGACCTCACGGAGCTCAAGCATGGATGCTTTCCTCGCCGAGATAGGCCCGGATCACCGCCGGGTTGTGCCGCACCTCCTCGGGCGAGCCCTCGGCGATCTTGCGGCCATAATCCAGGACAAAGATGTGGTCGGAGAGGCGCATCACCAGTTTCATGTCGTGCTCGATCAGCAAGATGGCCGTGCCATCGTCCCGAATCGAGCGAATCAGTTCGTTGAGTTCCAGTGTTTCCTGCGGGTTCATGCCGGCCGCCGGTTCGTCGAGCAACAGCAGCAGCGGCTCAGTGGCCAGGGCCCGACCGATCTCCAGCCGCCGCTGAGCCCCATAGGGCAGGTGCTTGGCATATTCGTTGGCCTGGTCCGCCAGGTTGACCCGTTCGAGCAAAGCAAGGCTCATGCCAACAATGGCCTTTTCTTCGTGCCGCACCGCCGGCGGGCGGAAGATGGCCCCGAAGACCGTTGCATGGGTGCGGCAGTGGCGGCCGATCATGACGTTCTCGAGCACGGTCATGTTGGGGAAAAGGCGGATGTTCTGGAAGGTGCGCGCCACTCCCTGCGCGGTGATCTGGTTGGGCTTGAGCCCATTCAACCGTTTGGGTGCTTGGCCGGGCGGAGTCAGCAGCAGTTCGCCGCCGGTGGGGGCGTAGATGCCGGTCAAGCAGTTGAACAAGGTGGTCTTGCCGGCGCCGTTGGGGCCGATCAGGGCCGCGATTTCTCCCGGATGGAGGCGGAGATCGAGATGATCCAGGGCACGGATGCCGCCGAAATCCATGGTCAGGCCGCTGACGGTGAGGAGTGGGTCCATGGGCTGTGTCAAAAGTGCAACAAATTATCGGTTGACTGTGTAGCTTCGGCGCACCGTGGCCACGATGCCCTGGGGCCGGAAGACCATCATCACCACCAGAACGGCGCCGAAGGCAAGCATGCGGTAGTCGGCCACGGCACGCAGGTATTCGGGCAGGAGGATCAGCACCAGGGCGCCGACAATCACCCCGACGATCGAACCCATGCCGCCCAAGACCACGATGCAGAGGATGATCGCCGACTCGAGAAAGGTGAAGCTGGCCGGGTTGACAAAGGTGGTCTTGGCAGCGAAAAAGACCCCGGCCATGCCCGCCCAGGTGGCCCCGAGGGCAAAGGCGGTCAACTTGGTCCGGGTCTTGTCGATGCCCATGGCCTGGCAGGCGATGTCATCCTCGCGCAGGGCGTACCAGGCCCGGCCGATGCGCGAGTTTTGCAGCCGATTGATCATGAAGATGGTGAACAGCACCATGAGGATCATTAGATAATACAAATAGATGATCGAGGCCTCCAGCGACAGCTCAATGCCGAACAGGCCAGGGCGGGGGATGTTGGCGATGCCGCTTGGGCCTTGGGAGAATTCGGTCCAGTTCTCCAGCACCAGGCGGATGATCTCGCCGAAACCGAGGGTGACGATGGCCAGATAGTCGCCGCGCAACCGCAGCACCGGAAAGCCGAGCAGGATGCCGAACAGTGCGCCCAGCAGGCCGCCGATGGGCAGCACGGTCCAGAAGCCGAGGCCGAAATGGAGGTGGAGCAAGGCGTAGCTGTAGGCGCCGACCGCATAGAAGGCCACGTAGCCGAGGTCGAGCAGTCCGGCCACGCCGACCACGATGTTCAAACCCAGCCCCAGCACCACGTACATCAGGGCCGTGCTCATGATGTTGACCTGATAGGTGGAGAAGAGGGTGGGGAAGGCGAGGAAAAAGAGGGCGCCGATACCGAGCAGCGGAAGGGTGACGGCGCGTTGCGCCAGCAGACGCGGCAGCAGGGGAGGGGTCTCCTGCGCCAGGCCCAGGCGGATGCGTTCCCGACGGGCGGCGCGAAAGGCGAGAAGCAGGCGGGAAGCCACGAAGAGGCCAAAGCTCACCCCGCCGACCCAGGCCAGATTGGACCAGCGCCAGAGGATGCTCTTTTCCACCGGATTGACCTTGATCACCAGCAGGGGAAAGGTGAGAAACATGAACCACAGGGCTGTGAGCAGGGCCTGGCGGAAATCCTTGACAGTCAGCATGGGCATCGAACGGTTAGACTTTTTCCACTGCCGCCTTGCCGAGCAGTCCGGCAGGACGGAAGATCAGGATCAGCACCAGCAGGGAGAAGGCGAATACGTCCTCATAGTCGCTGCTCACATAACCGGTGGCAAAGGCCTCGGTCAGGCCGAGGACAAAACTGCCCAGCACGGCACCGGGAATGGAGCCGATGCCACCGAGCACTGCGGCGGTAAAGGCCTTGATGCCGGCGAGGAAGCCGATAGAGAAGTTGATCTGGCCGATGTGCGAGGCAATGAGCAGACCACCGATGGCGGCCAGGGCCGAACCGAGGACAAAGGTGATCGAGATGATCCGGTCGACATTGATCCCGACCAGCAGCGCCATGGTGCGGTCTTGGGCCGTGGCGCGCATGGCCTTGCCGGTGCGGGTGCACTTGATCAGCACGGTCAGGAACAGCATGACCACGGCCGAGACCACCAGGATGGCCAGGTCGGTGGAGCCGATGATGGCGGCATAGGGCTCGAGCAAGGCAAAATCCGGAATCAGGGCCGGAAAGGGCAGGAAGTCCGAGGTCTGGGCCAGGAGGACATAATTCTGCAGGAAAATCGACATGCCGATGGCCGAGATCAAGGGCGACAAACGGGGGGCGTTGCGCAAGGGCCGGTAGGCCAGCCGCTCCACGGTGTAGCCGTAGGCCCCGGCCCAGACCACGGCCGCCAGCGCGGTCAGAACAAGGATGGCCGGCAGCGGCAGGCCGAGGATCGAGAAGACGGTCGAGGCGATCAGGGCGGTGAAGGCGCCGATCATGTAGATCTCGCCATGGGCGAAGTTGATCAGGCCGATGATGCCGTAGACCATGGTGTACCCCAGGGCGATCAGGGCGTAGATGGAACCCCGGGTCAGACCACTGAACAGCAGTTCGATGAAGTAGTCCATGGAAATCCTCTTGCAAACGGGTCGGGCTTGAAGGGCGCGGCAACCCCAGCGGGCGCACAAAACATCAATGCCTGGGACCGCAGCGGCGATTCCAGGCATTGGCAGGTTGGCATGGGCGAGCGTTACTGGACTTGCACGTATTGGCCGTCCTTGACTTGATAGATGGAAAAGCCGATGCCGATCGGTTCGCCCTTGGCGTCGAACTTGATATGGCCAAACGGGGTGGCCACCTCCTCGCTGCGCAGCGCCTGGGCCACGGCCTCGGGATCGGTGGAGCCGGCCTTGGCCAGGGCATGGGTCAGGGCCAGGGTGGCGGCGATGGCGTTGTCGAAAAAGGCGCCGGGATCGGTACCCTCGGCCTGTTTGAATTTGGCGCGATACTCCTTGGTGATCGGATTCTGGGAGACGTCGGCCGGTCCGGTGGCGTAGACGCCCTCGGCATCCTTGCCCGCGACCTTGATGAAGGTGTCGTCCTTGACGCCGTCGTCGGAGACAAAGGGGATGGTCATCCGCTTCTGCCGCATCTGACCGACGACCTTGGAGGCCTCCGGATGGTAGCCGCCGAAGATGACCGCCTCCGCACCGGAGCGCTTGATCTTCTGCACCACCGCCGAATAGTCGACCGCGCCGGGCGTGACCCCTTCAAAGAGCACCACCTCGCCCTTGCCGCCGCTCTGCTCGATGAAGGTTTTGGCGTACTCGGCCAGCCCCTTGCCGTAGTCACCTTTATCGTGGATCACGGCAATTTTCTTCACTTTGAGGGTGCCTAGGGCGAAATCCACCTGGGAACGGGCCTGGGCGTCGTCACTGGCGATGGTGCGGTAGAAGTTGGGGTACTCGCCGCTCTGGGTGAGTCCGGGGGTGGTGGCCGAGGGAGAGATGACCGGCACCTTGGCGGCGCGGTAGATGGGCAGGGCGGCTTTGGTCGGACCGGAGCAGATATGGCCGATCACCGCCTTGGCGCCGTTGGAGATCAGTTTCGTGGCGGTGTTGGTGGCGATTTCCGGCTTGCACATGTCATCCTCGATCAGCAATTCCACCGGCGCGCCGTTGATGCCGCCTTTGGCGTTAATCTCTTTGACAACAAGTTGGGCAGCCTTTAAAGTCGGCAGGCCGTAGGAGGCCAGGTCGCCGCTGTGGGCGCCGGCCACGCCGATCTTGACCGCTTCGGCGGCCAGGGCATTGACGCTCAGGCCAATGGCCAGGATACTAGCAGCAAACAGGGTGAAGGGTGGGACACAACGCATTGTGGAGACACCTCCCGGTCGGGTCAGGTTGCAAACGATCTTGTCTTTTTCGAGTGTGCCCATTTTTTACCCCATTGAGATAATTTTGCACTAAAAATGACCGGATGGCAGGTCTGGCGGACCGGCGCGCACCCTGCGGGAGGTTTGCCGCTTCGGTGCCACGGTGAAGGAGCCGTGGACCGCTTCCCCTATCTCCATCGTGGTCCGTCGACGGGAGCTGTTGTGCACGACATGAAGCAATCAACCGCGTTTTATTTTGCCTTGGGCCGGCCATTGAGCCCGATCTACAGCCTGGCCATGCGCCTGCGCGAGACCCTCTACCGTCGGGGCGTGCTCCGCTCTTACCGGCTGGCCGCACCGGTGGTCAGCGTCGGTAACCTGACCTTGGGCGGCAGCGGCAAGACGCCGATGGTTCAGTACCTGGCCCGGCTGCTGCAAGACAACGGCTTCCACCCGGCGATCATCAGCCGCGGCTACGGCGGACGGGCGAAAGGCGCCATCAACGTGGTGTCCGACGACAAGAGTCTGCTGCTCGATGCCGAGCAGGCCGGCGACGAACCGCGTTTTTTGGCCGAAACCCTGCCGGGCGTACCGGTGCTGACCGGTATTGTCCGCCGGCTGCCGGCCCAGCGTGCCGTGGAGATGGGAGCCGATGTCCTGTTGCTGGACGACGGTTTTCAGCATCTGCAAATCAAGCGCGATGTCAACCTGGTGCTGTTCAACACCGACCGGCTGGCCGGCAACTCGCGGGTCTTCCCCGGCGGCGACCTGCGTGAACCAGTGGCCGCGCTCAAACGGGCCACCGGTTTTGTCATGACCGGCGTCCATGCCGGTAACCGGGAACGGGCCGACCGGTTCGCCGACCTGCTGCGCCATCGCTTTCCCGGTATTCCGGTCGTCCAAGCCGGGTATGGGGTGGAAGGGCCGGTGCGGCTCGCCGCCTCGGGCATTCTTGAACCGGCAGCCGCCGACATTCTGGTCCAGCACCCTTTATTTGCCTTTTGTGGCATCGCCCACCCCGAATCCTTCCGCCAGACGCTCATCGCACAGGGGGCGGTGCTGGCCGGTTTTCATCCCCTGGACGACCACCAGCGCTATTCGTCGGCCGTGATCGAGCGGCTGGCCAATCGCGCCCGTCAATCCGGCGCCCAGAACCTGATCACCACCGAAAAGGATCTGGTCAAGCTGGCTCCCCATGTCGAGGCCCTGTCCCTGCCTGTGTTCGGGTTGCGGATGCGGGTGGAGGCAGAGGAGCCGTTAGCGCGGAACATCCTTTCGGCGGTCCGTTCCTGGAGCGGCCACGATTGATCCCTCTTGCCAACTGTGTAAAAAAAACAACATTCGCCCGGAGTTGTCCGGAATGTGTTTTTTTTGCCACATCTGTGTCGAGGCCCCTGGGCCATCAATCTGCTACTTCTGCGGTCTATTTTTTTGATTTGGTATAATTTTTTGAATTTTGTACCACCATGTAATATTTGTCGACCAGTTGGATCGCAATTTGCATAGTTTATAGATATATAGACAATATTGCCCTCTTCTTTCACAGAGTTTACAGTAGGTCACCATGGCATCTCACATAGAGCCGCATCAATATACAGTAAAACGAACCGTCAGTTGCTGCGGTGTTGGACTGCACACCGGACGCACCGTCAACCTGACCATCAGTCCCGCGCCGGCGAACAGCGGCATCCAGTTCGTCCGTTCCGATCTGGCCGGCCGACCCACCATTCCAGCCCGGGTTGAACGGGTGGTGGATACCACCTTGGCCACCACCATCGGCGACGGACGCAATAAGATTTCCACCACCGAGCACCTGATGGCCGCCCTGCGCGGCTGCGGCATCGACAATGCGGTGATCGACCTCGATTCCCACGAGGTGCCGATCATGGATGGCAGCGCCGGACCCTTTACCCGCTTGCTCAAGACCGCCGGTTTGCATCGCCAGCAGGCCCTGCGCAAAATGCTACGCATCACCCGGCCGCTCAGCTATGTCGACGGCAACAAATCGATCCGTATCGAACCCTATGACGGGTTCAAGGTATCGGGACGCATTCAGTTCGACGACGCCCTGATCAGCGAGCAGCGCTACTCGGTGGAGGTCAACCCCGAGCGGTTCACCAAGGAGATCGCCTCGGCCCGCACCTTTGGCTTTGTCGAGCAGGTGGAACAATTGTGGCAAAATGGACTCGCCCTTGGCGGCACCCTGGACAACGTCATCGCCATTCACTGGAACCGGCGTTCGATTCTGAACGAAGATGGTCTGCGGTTCGACGACGAATTCATCCGCCACAAGGTGTTGGACGTGATCGGCGACATCGCCCTGCTCGGTTCGCCGGTGCTTGGCCATGTGATTGCTGATCGGTCCGGACACAGTCTGCATTTGGGACTGATGCGCACCATCATCGACAACCCCCACAGTTGGGAGTATGTCACCTTCCAGAAACGAGGCGAGTCCCTGTTGCGCCAGGTAGTGCAGTCCACCCAGAATTCTGGGCACCGGTTCGCCCCTTTCTTTGCCCCGGTCAACGAGTCGTTGCCTCAGCAGGCCTGCGCGATGTAAGCGTTCCCCTGTTTCTGTCGTACGCACAGCCGCCGGATCCCTCCGGCGGCTTTTTTTTGCCCCGGAGCAACGCGGTTTAGGTTCTGCGGTTGTCGGCCCGGAGGAAGATGCGTATAATAGCACGTTATTGCCTCTTCGTTCCCATTGTATCGTTCTCACAGGAGAAATATGCGTTCATCGATAGACACCCTTGGTTTTGTCGGCGGCGGTCAGATGGCCGAGGCCATGATCCGCGGCATTGTGGCCAGTGGCCTAACCACCGCGGAGAAGATAATGGTCGCGGAACCGTCGGTGTTCCGCCGAGATGCCCTGCTCAATCAATACGGGGTGGTCTGTACCAGCGAGGCGGAAATGCTCTGCCACTCCTGCAAGGTCCTGGTGCTGGCAATCAAGCCCCAGCTCGCGGCCACGGTGCTGGCCGAGTACCGCCCCTTCCTCACCTCCGAACACCTGGTGATCTCGATCATGGCCGGCGTGACCCTGCACACCCTGGCAGGATGGCTTGGTGACACAATTCGTCTGATCCGGGTGATGCCCAACACGCCGGCCCTGGTGCTGGCGGGCGCCACCGCCTTCAGTCCCAACCATCATGTCACTGATCAGGATCGGAAAACCGCGTCAGCGCTCTTTTCCGCCGTGGGCTCCTGCGTCGAGGTGCCGGAGAGCCAGCTGGACGCGGTCACCGGCCTGAGCGGCAGCGGTCCGGGCTACGTGTTCACCTTTATCGAGGCCATGATCGATGGCGGCGTGCTCGCCGGCCTGCCCCGGCCGGTGGCCGAGCAGCTGGTCTTGCAGACTGTCTACGGTTCGGCCAAGCTGGCCCTGGAGACCGGCGACCATCCGGCGGTGTTGAAAGGCAAGGTGACCTCGCCTGGCGGCACCACCATCGCCGGGATTCAGGTGTTGGAGGATGGCGCCCTGCGGGGCGTGGTCATGGGGGCGATCGAGGCGGCCACCGAACGTTCGCGGGAGTTGGGCGCATGAAGATCGGCCATGCGGGAATCGTCACCCGTCCAGACAGTCCGGAGGTGGAGCAGATCGGCCGCGAGGTGATCGCTTGGTTTGCCGAGCGGGGAATCAAGGCGGAACTGAACCGGATCGACGCGGCCATGGACGTGCTGATCGTGCTCGGAGGCGACGGCACCCTGCTCCATGTGGCCGGCGAGGCCAGCCGCCATCAGCTGCCGGTGCTCGGGGTCAATCTCGGCAACCTCGGTTTCCTCACCGAGGTGGCGGCCGACGAGATGTATGAGGCCCTGGAAACCTTGCTGTTCGAGGATGAGGTGCGGATGGAGCGGCGGATCATGCTCACCGCCGCCTTCATCAACGGCGCCACCGGCCAGAAAAGCCCATCGGTCCACGCCCTCAACGAGGTGGTGATCGTCAAGAAGAGCACCGAGGCCATGATCCGCCTGCGCTGCTGGGCCGATCGGGAATATGTCACCACCTACCGCGCCGACGGTCTGATCATGGCCACGCCCACCGGTTCGACCGCCTACAACCTCTCGGCCGGCGGGCCGGTGGTCCACGCCGAGCTCGACGCCATCGTTGTCACCCCCATCTGTCCCTTCATGCTCGAATCACGGCCGGTGCTACTGGGCTCGCAGCACAAGGTCACCACCCAGCTGCTGGCTCCTGCCGGTCAGGTCAAGGTGATCGTCGACGGCGAGCTGCAGTGGACCATCACCGAAAACGACTATCTGCTGGTGCAGAAGGCCTCCAAGCCGCTGCTGATCATCAGCTCGCCGTGGAAGAGCTATTTCAATATCCTCCGCAGCAAGCTCAACTGGGGCGGCGCCAGCGTCGACCTGCCGCTGCCGGAAAAGGTCTGCAAACACTGCTGATTTTCTTGATGTCGTCCATCCTCCAGCCCTATCCGGGCTGGTTCCTGCGTTTCCCCCCCCTGGTGGCTTCGGCGACCAGGGGGTCATCGGGCCAAAAGTGCTTGGGGTAGCGGCCCTTGAGTTCCTTTTTCACCTCCGTGTAGCCCCGCCGCCAGAATCCGGCCAAATCGGTGGTCACCTGAATGGGTCGCCGGGCCGGGCTGAGCAAGTGGAGCACCAGTGCCAGCTGGCCGTCGCAGACCGTGGGCGTCTTGCTCTGGCCGAACATTTCCTGAATGCGCACCGCCAAGATCGGCGGTCCATCGAGGCGGTAGTCGATACGGATCCTTGATCCGCTGGGCGCGGTGAAGGTCTCCGGCGCCAGCCGTGCCAGCCGCTGCTGCCCCTCCCATCCCAGCATACTGGCCAAGATCCCCTTGAGGTTGATCCGGGTCAGCTGGTCGGCCCGGGTGATGCCGTTCAGGTACGGTTCCAGCCAGCCAAGATCGCGAAAAAGCGCTTCGTCGCTCACCTCCGGCCAACCTGCCTGCGGTTGCCAGGCACGGACGGAGTGGATCCGCGCCTGCAGCTGCCGCGATTCCCGATCCCAGGGCAGACAGCCGCTGCCCATCCGAGCGATGCCCTCCATCAGGGCGGCCCGGCCGGCCTCTGGATCGATGTCCGCGAGCGGGCTTTCCTCGACGATAATCGCCCCCACGCGTACCTGCCGGACCGCCATCACCCTGGCGCTGGCCGTGTCCCAGCACACCCGCTGCTCGGTGGTCAGCAGTTGACGATGCTGCTCGCGGATGTCCGCAATCTCCACTCCTTCGGCGAGAAAAATTTTTCCTTCCCTGGAGCCGGCATCGACATGCGGCACCACCAGGTACTCGTTGGTGGCCAGCGGATCGGCCGGATCCAGGAGGACTCCGCGGCCGTTGGCCAGTTGGTAGCGGCCTCGTTGCCCCGGCCGCCTACGGGCGATGCATTCGGGATAGGCATGCACAAGCAGGGCGGCAACGGCTAACGGGTCATGGCCGGTCGGTGGGCAGCCAAGCAGTTGCCGCCATTGGCCGGCCGCTTGATCAATCCGGCGGCAACGCTGGGGATCGATGCCCCCCTCACGCGCCGCCCGCTCGCCTTTGTCGCGCCACTGGGCTAAAAGAGTGAGCCGTACGCCAAGATCGGCCGAGGCCTGGGGATGATCCCGTGGCAGCAGGTCTCGTTCCGAGAGCAGGGCCGCCAGGTCGCAGGCCAGGGCACCCTGGCCATTCTCCCTCGCGATGAGCAGCATGCGCCCCAAACGCGGATGCAGGGGCAGGCCGGCCATCTGCCGCCCCAGGGAAGTGACGCGGCCAGACTCATCGATCGCCTCCAAGGCCCGAAGCAATAGTCGGGCCTGCTGCAGGGCGCCGCTGCGGGGCTGATCGAGCCAGCGCAGTTCGCCGGCGTCAAAAACACCCCACAGGGCCAGTTCCAGGGCCAGCGGGGCGAGGTCGGCATGCACTATTTCCGGAGGATGAAAGGCTGGTAGGCTGTGGTGCTCCTCCCTGGTCCACAGACGCAGACAGTGGCCTGGGCCGAGACGTCCCGCCCGCCCAGCCCGCTGGCGCGCCGAGGCTCGGGAAACCCGGACCGTGGTCAGCCTGCTCAACCCGCTACCTGGATCAAAGGTGGGCCGCCGTGACCAGCCGCTGTCAACCACGCACCCCACGCCCTCGATGGTCAGGCTGGTTTCGGCGATCGAGGTGGCGAGAATGATCCGCCTCCTGCCTTGCGGATCGGCGAGCAAGGCGCGGTCTTGTTCCTTTTGGGGCAGGTCACCGAACAGCGGCAGGATCAGCAGGTCGCGGCAGGACGGATCTCCGGCGAGCAGGTGAAGAGCGTCCCTGATTTCGCCTGCGCCGGGGAGAAAGGCCAGCATATCGCCCTGCTGTCGCGGCAGTGCCTGGAGGATGCCTTGGGCGGTGATTGCGCCGATCCGTCCTCGGGGTGGCCGCTGCAGATAATCGATGCCCACCTGGTGCTCGGCCCCCTCGGCGACAACGACGGGTGCCTCGCCCAACAACCGGGCGATCGCTTCGGTCTCCAGGGTGGCGGACATCACCAGCAGGCGCAGGTCGTCCCTGAGTTGGCAGAGATCAAGGCACAGGGCCAGGGCCAGGTCGGCGTGGAGGGAGCGCTCGTGGAACTCGTCGAAGATGACTAGCCCCACGTCGGCAAGGGCGGCGTCGTGCTGGAGTCGCCGGGTAAGGATGCCTTCGGTGACCACCTCGATGCGGGTCTGCGGCGAGATGCAACGGTCAAAACGGATCTGGTACCCCACGCGCTGGCCGAGTCGCTCGCCGAGCAGGGCGGCCATCCGGGAAGCCGCTGCCCTGGCCGCCAACCGGCGGGGTTCGAGGAGGATGATCTTCCTGTTGGCCAGCCAAGGCTCGTCGAGCAGGGCAAGGGGCACAATGGTGGTTTTGCCCGAGCCCGGCGGCGCGGCCAGGACCGCCGAACCGGCTGCCAAGGCATGTTTGATCCGGGGCAGGGCCGAATCAATCGGCAGGGACGCGAAAGGGGAGGAAGGCATGGGGGATCACCAAAAAAACGGGCAGAGGCGGCAGGTCGATACAGTTGGCGGCGGAACGAATCAGGACAGCTCCAGGAAATCAGGGGCCAGTGGTCCTGGCGGTCATTTTTTGCATCCGTCAGGAGCAAAAGCGGGTATGGTGGGGGATCGTCCGTTCAGGCCCTGTTGTCCCGGTCCTGCCTCCCGCCAATCTTTGCGACCACGGATTACCATGTCAACCGACACTCCACGGCTCCCGTCGGCCGAAACGTTCAACCGGGCCTTTGCCCTGGCCTGTACCGCCCATGACGCCGGACGCCTGGCCGAGGCCAGGGAAGGTTATTTGCGGCTGCTGGCTGCTGCGCCTCGTTCGATGCTGCTTCACTACAACCTCGGGTTGGTGCAGTACGGCCTCCACCAGTTCGACCAGGCGTTGAGTTCCTTTTCCCAGGCCGCCAGTCTCGGCCCCGAGGACAACGATGTCCTGTTCAACCTTGCCCTGTGCCAGAAGGAAACCGGTGATCTGGCCGCCGCCGTTGCCACCTATCAGCGGATTTTAGCCGCCGCCCCGGATCATGCCGACTGCCTGTACAACCTCGGCGGCTGTTACCGGACACTCCACGACGATGTCCAGGCCATGGCCTGCTACCATCGGGTGCTGGCGGTGGCGCCCGGCTATCATCAGGCAGCCAACAACCTGGCCTACCTCTACCACCGTGCCGGCGAGATCGAGCAGGCGGTCCGCTACTACAGTCAAGTGTACGAATCCCGGCCCGACGACGAGTCGGTCGGCTACATGCTGGCGGCCCTGCTCGGCGTTCCGCTCGACCACGCGCCCGATGCCTATGTGCGCGGTTTTTTCGATGCCTATGCCGAGCACTTTGAGCAGAGCCTGGTGGAGAAACTGGGCTACGACAATCCGCGCTGCCTCTACGAGTGCCTGTGCGCGTGCGGAGAAACGCGGACCGAATATGACCACGGGCTTGATCTCGGCTGCGGCACCGGCTTGAGCGGTCTGTCGTTCAAGCGCAGGGTAACGGCCCTGGACGGGGTCGACCTGTCACCCCGGATGCTGGACCACGCCAAAGGTAAGGGATGCTATGCCCATCTGTACGCGGACAGCATCGACCACTACCTGCATGCCACCAGCGAGACCTACGATCTGTTTCTGGCCACCGATGTTTTTATCTATGTCGGCGAACTGCTTGAGCTCTTCACCGCAGCCCAGGCCGTTGCCCGGCCCCAAGCCCTTTTCTGTTTTTCCACCGAGCACCTGGAAGCGGAGGGGTATCAACTGCTGCCCACCGGTCGCTTCGCCTATTCGACCAACTATATCCATGCGATTGCGGCCGGCACCGGCTGGACCGTGCTTACTCGGCAGCCGACCCGTCTGCGCCGGGAGCGCGATGCCTGGATCAATGGCGATTTGTGGATTCTTCGTCTCGCTCCAGCTGCCGTTTGAACAAAGAATCCCACCTTACGGAAACAGCGGCTGATTGAAGGGGCCAAAGCCGCTGAGGCAGTCATCCTCCACCTGCTGAGCGATCTGGGTTCCCCAGACCGAAGAGTACTCGGGATCGAAATAGACCAGCTCCACGGTTTCACGGATGTGTTCGATGCCGATCCGACCGCCTTGGCTGTTTTCGTAGCGCAGCAAGGCTTGCTCCGCAGCCTGGGGTGTTTCGCCGTCATCCCGCATCCAGGCCGTGGTGGTGAACATCTCGCCGACTGTGCGGCACAGGGATTCCCGGCCGCTTGGCCCGGCCGGTTTCGTTTCCTGGAGAGATGGGGCCTGAAGGGCCGCAGAGGACGGTTGGCACCGACCCCAGATCACCCCCGATCCGGTCGTGGCGGAATCGCCGGGTGTCATGCACCAACCGAGATCCTGCAACCGCTGAGCGTTGACCCGCATCTGCCGGCAAGCGTCGTCAGCCGCCGGTCCGACCGTGTCCCAGCACAGGTGGGTCAGATCCTGGTCACGGTCGATCAGCGCCTGAATCTCGGGGCTGATGGCCACGATGCGCGCCGAATCCTCGCCGGGAGATGGCGCGGGTGCTGCTTGCCAGCCGCCGCTGGAACCAACGGCTTGCGCGCTCGGTGAACCTGGCGGCGCCTGCGGTGGAGCATCCTCCTGCGGCAACGAGGCCCGGTCGAGCGCTGTTTCCTGCTCTTCCGGGCGTTCCGTTTGCCGTGTATCCGCCTCCCCGGGTTGCTCGGTCCGGGCTTGCGGGGGCGCAACGGCGGCAACCGGCTTTTTCGCCTTCATGAACAGAAAACCGGATTCCGATCCTTTGTTGTAGGACAGGACAATACTGCTGATGTCCCCGGTCCAGCTGTACATTTCCTCGCCATTTTGCTCGATTTTCTTGCGGTCGCCGAAACGGGCAAAAGCCTCGGTCTTCATCGCGGCAAAATTTTTGTTTCCGGCAAAAAGCAGGATCACGCCCTGCAACCGCTGGTGCGTGAAGGTGCAGGAGATGCCGCTGAGGGTAGCCTTGCCAAAGCGCAGGTCCTCGTTTTGCAGGGCATAGAGGGTCTCGCCATTGGCGTCGGTTTCCTTGGTGAGAACCAGCTGTTTCGTCCGTTGCAGGTCGTTGAGCGCGCTGCCCCAGCGCATGCCCTTGAATCCATCGACATCGGCCAGGGCCGCGAGGGATGTCACGGACACGATCAGACCAAGAAGAACAAGAGACAGCGTGCGGAAACAATTCATGATCTCTATCCCAGCCGCATTGTCAGCGGCGGCGGCCGTCTTTACTGGCGCGAATGCTTGGAGTGACGATCAGGGCGATCCGTTCGCTGGCCGCCTTGGACAGGTGCGGGTACTGCTCGCGCAGCCAGACCAGAATACTCGCCTTGTGGGTCGCGGCCGTCGCCGGTTCTGCCCCCGCGAACAGGGCGGCCCAGCAGGCATTAGCCGCCTGGAGTTCCTGGGCGAAACAGGGATGATCGGGTGTGTTGCCCAGCGCCTCCCCCCTGATTGCCGGCTGGTGGTCGGTTAAATCGGTCGCGGCCGTACTCCGCGGTTCGATGCGGTGGGTGGTTTCGTGGTTGATCACCTCGTTGAGCCGCGCAAAAAGGCGCATCGGGTTGAGCGCGAGCATGCTGGTTTCACCCCATTCCTCGCCGACCGAATTGCTGACCGCGATCTCCTTGCCTTTGTCGTCCACGCAAAGAATTTCGGCACCAATCAGCATGCGGTCAAGGCGCCCTTGCACCTGCCGCAGCACTTCGTGTTGAAGCCGCATTTCGACCTGGGCGCTGGGTTGCGGCGCGGCCGGTTTCTTTTTCTTGCCACCATCTCGTTTCTCGATAAACACATCGAAAAATTCGATCCACAGATCTATTGTGCCGGCCAGAGCCATTTCCACAATCTGCTCCGCGCTTGTCCGCCACCGGGCACGCAGGTCACCGAGATACACACGCTGATTTTCCGGGGTTGTCATACCAAATCCTTTTGTTTGTCAATTGGTTGTACCATGACGTAATCGCACCCACCCGCCGGTTCTGCTCGAAACGTCCTCGCGGACATGCCCAACAGGGCACCACCAAATCGCTCTCTTGGCCAACCCGGGAAATGGGTTCCATTTTTTTCGCATCGCCTGCCAGGTCAGGCTCGGAGCGGCCGGCAGCACGCAATTCATCAAGGTAGCAAGATCGGGTAGGGAAGGGCAACTAAAATCCTTTGTGCTCCCCCGGTGGCGGTGCGCTCCTGTTTCGACGCGGTTGGTTGTCGACCAGGGGGGCAGGATGCGGGTCAGTTTGGCCGTAGGTCGAGTTGGATGTAGTTGAGGTCCAGTTGGTCTCCACCCTCGCCACCTACCTCGATCAGCAGACGATCCTGGGTTTCGACAAAGGCAAAGGGTCGGTGGCCATTGGCCTCCAAGACATCCAAGAACAGGGGATAGAAAAAATCGTTGGTCTGCCCTTGGGGATCATAGGCAAACCGTACGCCGAAGACCGGATATTGACCCTCCCGGCACAGTTGAACCCATTGCAGTTCGGTTTTTGGCCGCTGACGCACTATTTCCAGGGCAGGCGATTTCCAGGCGCGTGCATCCACGGGGTGACAATCGCGGCCGAGCTGCTGGCTGAGGTCGAGAGGCGGCTCGGCGCTGGCTGCAAGGGAGGGCAATACCACAAGCAGCAGGAGCAGCAGCGATGTCTTGGCGTCTGGGCATCGTCTATTCAGCAGGGATCTGGCCGACAAAAACATGGGGGTTCCTCTCGAAAAAACGGTTGATGGGACCCTGCCGCCACAGCGACCCACCCCAGGATGGGTCTGCTTTCAGGCATTGGGCAGGGCGTGTTTGCCAGGGGCGTCTTTCCGTTACCCTGTTTGGCGGGTTCGGACAAGCTGGAAATCAAAAGGTCCAAGCGAGGCGCAGGGAGAGGGCATGGTCGGTGGCACCGTTGTCGCTTTGCAGGGTGCAGTCGTAGCCAAGATGGGCGAATGCGCTTGGCGAGAGGCGGGCCTCGAGCGCGGCGCCCATGACCAGGCTGTCACCGGCCAGGTCGCGTCCGGGCGTAAGGAACATATCGCCGCCGCCAGCCAGTTGGGACTGCAGATCGTCGCTGTGGCGGTTGAACTCATGCCACCAGTGCAGCCTGAGTTCCGGTTCCAGGGCAAAGGTCTTCCATTGGAAGGGATAGGCGATCCGGGCGCCGGCAAAGCCGAGCAGGGAATCGCTCGCCCGGGAGCCTAGGGAGAGATCGGCGCTGTCGGCGCCGGATTCCTGGAAGCCTTCCTCGTCGAGCCTCACCCAGCCGCCACCCACGGAAGGCCCCAGGATCCAGTTGCCGATCACCCAGTCGTAGCCGCCCTGGACAGTGGCGCCGAACAGGCGGCCCTCGTGGTCGCTGTGGGTTGCACGGCCGGCAAAGGCCAGTGACCGGTCGGCGTCGAAGTCGATCAGGCCGGTGCCGAGCGCGGCGCCCAACCGCCAGCCCCCCGGGGTCAGGGGATCGTTCCAGGAACCGTAGAGATAGGCGTGCAGACTTTTGTTTTCCCCTTCGTCGGCACTGCTGTCGGATTCGTAGCGGCTCTCGCCGAGGGCGCCGGCCATGCCCAGGATCAGGCCATCGGCCGTGGAGCGCTCCAGGCCGAACAGCAGGCCGTAAACGTTCTTTGTCGCCCCGAAAGAGGCATCGTCCGCTTCGTACCGGCTGTGATGGCTGGGGAACTCGAACCAGGCAGTGGTCGCACCCGCACGGTCGCTGCTCTCCGGCGACGGATCGAAGTGCTCCATGCGGCGGCGCAGGCTGTCGAAACGGGACTGGGCATCGTCGAGGGCCAGGGTGGTGGCCAGGCCGTGAATGCGCGGGGTCATCTCGGCCAACGCGTTGTTGAGGGCGCTGGTGGTCAAGGCCAGGTCGAGGCGGTCAAGCAGGTCGGCGAAATCGTTGGCCGCCGAGGGGCGAACCCTATCCAGGCTGGTTGCCAAGCCGCTGTTATGCGGGATGGCCAGGCTGGTGTAGCTGTTGCGGCTGACCTCCAGGCTCAGGTTGCCGGGCGAGAGGCTCAGCAGCTCGGTGTCGAGAATGGCGGCGCCTTGCACCCGGTCAAAGACACCGGAGATGCTGCCGGCATCGAGCATGGAGAAGCTGCCGCCGTTGGTGTAGCCGTTCGGGACGAGAAGCAGGGTCCCGTCGAGCGAGGCGGTGCCGGTGACGGTGAAACGGTCGGCTTGATCGGCACCGATTTCCATACCCAGGGTGGCGGAGGAACTCTGGGTATAGTTGCCGTCGATGGTCAGATGGCCGATGGAATGGCCGGGAGACACGGTGCCCCGGTTGGTGACGTTGCCGGTCAAGGTGCCGTTGCCGCCCAGGATGCCGTGCGCGCCGACAGTGGTCTCGCCGCCGATGACGCCGTCGATCCCCAGTCGTCCGTGCTCGACCTGGATCGCACCAAAGGTGGAATGGCCGGAGAGCGACCAGTCCACCCCGTGCATGACCAAGGTTTCGGCGCCATAGAAGACCTCATTTTCCATGCCATTGCCATTGAGCAACACCACGTCGGTCTCCCCTGCCATCCACGCCGGCCCAACCAGGTCCGAACCGCTTTGCAGGATGAGACGGGTGGTATCGTAGCTGGCAATGGAGGCGTTGTAACCGCTGATCGTGCCGCTGTTGATGATGACCGAGGGGGTGTTCGCCCAGACACCAACACCGCCCTGATAATCGAGCAGGGGCTGCACAGAGGAAGCGACCGCGGTGATGGTGCCGCTGTTTTCCAGCCATCCTGGACCCTTGATGAAGGCGACGCCGATTGCCCAATCACCGGAGACCGCGGAAATGCTGCCCGAATTGGTTACCTGCGTGCGTCCATGGTTTTCCGACCATATCCCGGCGCTTCCCTTGAGCGTGTCCGCTCCTGTTTGGGCCACGATCTCGCCGCTGTTCTCGATGACCAAATCGTTCTTGCCGTTACTGGCCCATATGCCATAGGAGAGGGTGAAATTGGCATCACTGTCGGCCTCGGCCGTTACTGTTCCCTGGTTGACGATTTCCCCTCCTTGCAGGCAGATCCCATAGGCAACAGCCTGTCCTTGCGGGCTGAAAGCCGATGCGGTGATCAGTCCTTCATTGCGGACAGAACCGCCGGGCCCGCCCCAGAGATAGATTCCGCGCGCCGTTGTCAGCGCCTCGTCCGACTGGGCATGGGCGCCAATCGTGCCCTGGTTGACGACGCTGCTGGCCTTTCCGCCCCAAAAATCGACGCCATGAGCATTGTAGGTTCCTCCAGCGCTCCAGGGAACCGCCTGGATATCGCCGGTGTTGACGAGGTGCAGACTCTCGCCGCTCCAGGGTTCCGCGATAAGATAGAAGCTCCAAAGGTTGGACATCGAGGTTGTGTAGCGAAGACGCATGTAGCCGTCCTCTCCCCATTCCTCGCTCCAGGAATTGCGCAGTATCCAGTAGCCTAGCCCATCTTCTCCGGTCTCGTCATTGTAGCCGATCAATGCCACCGCATGATCCAGGGCTGCTATGTTCACCTGCGTGGGGACGCGAAAATTGTCGTTGAGGACACCCCCCTGGTAGTCATGCCATTCCTCCCTGTCGGAATTCACGCCAATGGTGACCGCACCGATGGCATGGAGAACGCGGCGGGTGGTCTCCACGTCATTGACCGGTATGGAATACCAATCCTCCATCGTATAACGCGGGGCATCCCAATGCTGTCCGGCAGGCTGTTCAATGACCGTCCACTGATCCTCCTGCACTGGATAGGGATAGACGCTTTCCAAGGGCGTTCCATGTTCCACCATGGCGGTCATCGGATCTTCAAGCAGACCGCCATCACAGCCATCCATTCCGTCATACAGGGGGCTGAGACTCCAGACCATGAAGGCCTCGGACAGATCGATGGCCTGCTGGTCGTACAGACCGTGCGTCCGGTTCCAGGTGCTTTCCGCTGCGGCCAGCGTACCAAAGGCATAACAGCTGCCGCAGTAGGCCTGATCGCGCACGGCACCGATGAAGCTGTGACCGTCGATGTCGCGCAGGTCAAAGGAAGAAGGAAGATCCATGGCCAGTCCCGGCATCGGAGCCAGGAGCACGGTGGTCAATGAAGCATACAGTGTCAAATTCATGGTGTTTTTGTTCCCGTGATGAAGTGTTTGCCGCGTGCAGCGGTGGACGTGGACCGCGGGCATGATCGCTGTCGAGACGTCTTGGTCGTGATGAGGCAAGGTGTCCGGGTAACGGCGTTTTCAGGGGAGGGGGAGGAGGGGAGAACGAGACATGAGGAGAATACGCATGCCGCAGTCCCGCTACCATAGTTTCCCGTAGGCCGGAGACTTTGCGCCCATACCTTTCGGTATGTTTGCCCAGTTATCAAGATTCCTATCACAGCAGAAAGGCAATGTCAAAACGATCGGCGTGCAATGGGTGCGAGGAGGGACGGGATTTTTCTGCCCGGGAAGGGGGGAATCAAGGTAAAAAAATGCCCGACAGCCGAAAAGCACTGTCGGGCTACGAGAAGAACGCACGACGAACGGTTCTCGCCGTTAACTTCCAGAGGTGATCTCCACCTTCTTGACCTCTCCCTTTGGCATGGCCTTGCGAGGCATGGTGACGAACAGCACGCCGTTCTTGAAGCTGGCCTTGATGTTGTCCTGATCCACGTCCTCGGGCAGGGACAGTACCCGCTGGAACGAGCCGTAACTGCGCTCGATCCGGTAGTAGTTCTTCTCCTTGTCTTCTTTTTCCTGTTTCTTTTCGCCCCTGATGGTCAGGGCGCCGGCGGCGATATCCACGGACACATCCTTTTCGCTCACTCCGGGGATCTCGACGGTGAGTTGATACTCACTGTCGGTGGCGCTCAGATCGACCTTGGGTTTGAGTACTGCCGTGCCCTCAAAGGCGGGAAAAGCGCCGAAACCGCCAACGGCGGGCAGATTGAAGCCGCGGAAAAATTGATCGAACAGTCGATCGATGTCGCGGTGAATTTGTACCATTGGATCACCGTGCCGTTGTGGATAAAAGGGGGCCTTGTGTTCGTGTTTCACCGGCACGGTATGCTCGATTTCCTCTTCGTTCTTGAACCAATTCCAGGGGGCCAGTTTTTTCAGTTCCATGGTCATTGCTCCTCTTGCTTCCGTGTTGGTTGTTCGGCGTATCTGCGTTATCAGCCGACCTTGATTTCAATCTGCCTTGGCTTTGCGGCCTCTGACTTGGGCAGATGGAGCCGCAAGACACCGTTACTGAGCTCGGCATGGACTTTCTCGATATCAATGCTCTGCGGCACGGAGAACGTCCGGCGGAATTCCACCTCGCCAAATTCCCGCCAGGCAGCGGCGCCGCTGGTCACCAGCCGGCGCATGCCGGACAGGGTCATCTTGCCGTTGTCGATGTTGATGGCTATGGCGTCCTTGATCACGCCGGGCATATCGGCATAGAGCAGAATCTCGCTGTCGTTTTCAAAAATATCCACTTCGGGCGCGACAACCGGCAGCTGTTGAATAAGTTCTCCTGCCTGTTCTTTTCGGGTGACAACCTCGGTGTTCTCGCTCATGGGTATCCTCCTTGTTCTGTGTTCGATTTTTGAATGATCGTCGAATCAATTGATACTGATCTGTCGTGGTTTGGCGGCTTCCGACTTGGGGAGGGTCATTTTGAGCAAGCCATCCTTCAAGGTGGCTTCCACTTTGGAAGCATCTACCTCGTAGGGCAGGGTGAAGCTACGGGAAAAGGATCCTGTCCCCCGTTCGGTGCGATGGATTTTAAAGGTGTCGGGGGTGTCCGATTTGCGCGCTCCGCTGATTTCCAGATAGTTGCCCTGAATCTTGACCTGCAGATCCTCTTTCAGCACTCCGGGCAGTTCAACGACGATTTCCAGATTATCGCCGGTATCGCTGAGATTGGTGCGCGGAAAGGTATCAGCGGCAACCCATCCCTGGCCGAGATGATTGTAGGTCCGGTCGAACTCATTGAATACGTTGTTCATCCGGTTGCGGAACAGATCCATGGCCCCCATCATCTGATGAATGTCATTCCATCGGGTAATCATCTTGTCTCCTCCTTTTCGTGAGTGTGTAGGGTATGTTCCGATCATGCATGACCCCGTCTTTGTGTTGTAGTTGAACTATAAGTATGACAAATAGCCAGTCAATGCGACTTATGAATATTTTGGTTGCATTACTTATTGTGAAAATTTATCAATAGTAATGAAATGGTATGAATGAGCAGTAAGAAGGAGGTGTGCGATGAGTGATGAACAGGATGGAAAAAAATACGGGGAGGGGCTATTGGCTGGTTTGTCCGCCGATACCCTGCGGGGCCGGCAATCGGTACGGGCGACTTTTCGTCTGCCGTCGCAGGTGATAGCGTTACTCAGCCTAGCCGCCAACCAGTTGGGATTGAAGCAGAAATCGCTCTTCGATCAGCTAGTGGAAGACCGGGAGGTGCTGAAACAGCTCGCCCAGGCCGCCGGTTCGTATTCGCCAAGCGGTGAACAGCGGCAGCAAAAGACCTTTGTGGTCAGCCGCAACTCGCTGCTGTCGCTCGAATATGTAGCCAAGGCCTGCGGTTTGCCGCGTGATCTCCTGGTGGAGTTGTCCATTCGACGACTGTTGCCGGTGATGAGTTCGGAGCAGGAAAAACAGAAGAAAAGGCGGGCGGTCCTGACCGAGATGGAATCGTTTCTGCAACAAGGTCAGGCTTTGTGGGCGAGCGCCGAGCAATTGCTCGGCGAAACTGATGACACCACCAGGCAGCTCGCCATGGTGTTGCTGCACTGTGAACGGGCGGTCAACGATCTGCGCCAGGCTATTGACCAGGGAAAAGAAATCGAGGGATATCAATAAGCATCGCTGTGCATTGACCACATGGTGGTGGTCTTGGGTCACAATTCAACATCTTGGAAATATGAGAAATATTTATAATATATTGTTTTTACAATAAAATATCCGCATAAATTTTTTTGATTAAATAGTTTGACAGTAACGTCTTATTTTGTCATAATAATTATCGAGAATTAATTCTCGATAGCAATCACCCCGACAAAGCGGGGCGCAGGATAATCGGTATTTCATTCTTCATTCATGCTCAAGGGTGCGGGATATGGAAAACAAGACAGTACGGCCGATCCGGAAGAGTGAAAAGGGCGTGCCGGAGCCGACACTGCGTCGTTTGCCGTTGTATTACCGCCTCTTGAAACAGTTGCGCGAGGTCGGTCGCTCCGGCGTCTCCTGCACCATGATCGGCACCGAACTCAAGCTCGATGCCACTCAGGTTCGCAAAGACATCGAGATGACCGGCACCGTGGGACGGCCGAAGGTGGGATACGATGTCAACGAGCTAATCTGCGCCATCGAAAAATTTCTCGGTTGGGACATCTCCACCGAGGCCTTTCTCGTCGGTGCGGGCAGCCTGGGGGAAGCGCTGATGGGCTACCCCGGCTTTGCCGAGTGCGGTCTTGATATCGTGGCCGCCTTCGATGTCGACCCGAACAAATGCCATCGGGTCATTCACGGCAAGCATGTCCGCCACATCAGCAAGCTGCCCGGCCTGATGCGCCGAATGCGCGTTCGTTTCGGGATTATCACTGTTCCCGCGTCCGAGGCCCAGCAGGCGGCCGACTTGCTGGTCGAGGGCGGGGTATTGGCCATTTGGAATTTTGCCCCGGCAAAGATACACGTGCCGGACCGTGTCATTGTGACCAACGAAGATCTGTACTGCTCGCTGGCCGTCCTGTCGCAAAAAATGACCAGGAAGCTGGCCGAGTCCCGTTCAAAAGGAGTATCCAAATCATGACCACACTTGAGCAGGATGCCGTATCGCAAACGCCTGCGCGCCGTTACGAAAAAGTTTGCACGATCCTTGAACAGCACGACAACCAACCACAACGACTGATTCCTATCCTTCAAGCCGTCCAGGAGGAGTACCGCTATCTGCCCGAAGACGTGCTCACTTTTGTCGCCGCCGGCCTTGATGTGCCGCCGGCGCGTGTCTACGGCGTGGCTACCTTCTATTCCCACTTCGCCCTCGAACCCAAGGGCAAGTACTGCATCCGCTTGTGCGACGGCACCGCCTGCCATGTCAAACGTTCCATTCCCATCCTGGAGGCCATCTACAAGCGGCTGGGCCTGTCCAGCAAGCGCACCACCACCGAGGACATGCTGTTCACCGTGGAGACCGTCGCTTGTCTCGGCGCCTGCGGCCTGGCGCCGGTGGTGGTGATCAACGAGGAGGTGCATGGCCAGATGACGCCTGAAGCAGCCATTCAACTCATCAACGAGATCGAGGAGCGGGAGAAGGTATCATGAACACCATGCAACAAACAGTGAATAATGCCGACCCGTTGATGGGTGCCCAACGACGGGTGGTGATCTGCGCCGGCACCGGCTGCGTCGCCAACGGCGCCATGAAGGTCCATGCCGCCTTTCAGCAGCGGATGGCCGAGAAGAATCTACCCTTTGTCCTCGAACTCCGGGAAGAAAACGACAATAGCGGCAAGACCGCCTTCACCCGCAGCGGCTGTCAGGGGTTCTGTCAGATGGGGCCGCTGGTGACGGTCCTGCCGGAGAACATCCTCTACACCCAGGTCAAACCGGCCGATATCGACGAAATCATCGAGACCAGCCTGATCGGCGGCGGGGTCGTCGAGCGGCTGTTGTACAGCGAGCCAGGCAACGGGCACGCGTGCAAGGGCACCGACGACATCCCCTTCTACACCCGCCAGCAGCGGTTCGTGCTCGGCGACTGCGGCACCATCGATCCGGAAAGCATTGACGAATACCTGCGCAACGGCGGCTATGAGGCGGCCAAGAAGGCTTTTCTGCAGATGTCGCCCGAGGCGATCTGCACCGAGATCTCCGAATCCGGCCTGCGCGGCCGAGGCGGCGGCGGCTTTCCCACCGGCCGCAAGTGGGAGGCGGCCCGCCGTCAGGCAGGAGACAAGAAGTATGTCATCTGTAACGCCGACGAGGGCGACCCCGGTGCGTTCATGAACCGCAGCGTCATGGAGGGCAACCCCCACAGCGTCATCGAAGGTCTGATGATCGCCGCCCGGGCCATCGGCGCCGACGAGACCCTGGTCTATGTGCGCGCCGAGTATCCGTTGGCGGTCGAACGCATGCGGCGTGCGGTCAAGGATGCCACCGCCCGTGGCATTCTCGGCGAAAACGTCTTTGGTTCCGGACTCAACATCAGCTGCGAGATCATGGAAGGGGCGGGTGCCTTTGTCTGCGGCGAGGAGACGGCGATGATCGCCTCCATCGAGGGGCAGCGCGGCATGCCCCGGCCCAAGCCGCCGTTTCCGGCGCAAAGCGGTTTGTGGGGCAAGCCGACCATCATCAACAACGTCGAGACCCTCGCCCACGCGGTACGCATTGTCCGCGAAGGGGCCATCCGTTTCCGCCAACTGGGCACCCCTGGTTCCCCGGGCACCAAGACTTTTGCCCTCACCGGCCATGTGGCCAACACCGGTCTGATCGAGGTGCCGTTTGGCACCACCCTGCGGGAGATCGTCCACAACATCGGCGGCGGCGTCACCAAGAGTGACGGCAGCATCGATCCTACCGGGTTCAAGGCGGTGCAGATCGGCGGGCCTTCGGGCGGCTGTCTGACCCAGGAGCACCTCGATCTGCCCATGGATTTCGACTCCTTGCGCACCGTGGGCGCCATGGTGGGCAGCGGCGGCCTGGTGGCCATGAACCAGGACACCTGCATGGTGTCGGTGGCCCGGTTCTTCATGGAGTTCACCCAGCGCGAGAGCTGCGGCAAGTGCGTGCTCTGCCGGGAGGGTACCCGCCAGATGCTGGCCCTGATGGACGACATCATCGAGGGGCGGGCCGACGAGACCACCCTGCCGCTGCTCAGGGAACTGGCCGTGGCGGTGCAGAAGGGCTCGCTGTGCGGCCTGGGCAAGACCGCGCCCAATCCGGTGCTCTCCACCCTGCGTCATTTTCCGGAAGAGTACGAGGCTCATGTCCGCGACAAGGTCTGTCCGGCCGGTCAGTGCAAGGCCCTACTCAAGCCGTGGATCAATGCCGAGAAGTGCAAGGGCTGCGGCAAGTGCGCCAAGAAATGCCCGGTGGAGGCGATCAGCGGCGAACTCAAACAGCCGCATGTGATCGATCAGGACAAGTGTATCAAGTGCGGGGCCTGCCTGCAGTCCTGCAAATTCGGGGCAGTCGAGGGATTGCAAGGAGGTCAGGCATGATGAAGACGAAAACCGCCGCCCTCACCATTGACGGCCGCAAGGTGGCCATCGAGGGCGAGAAGAACCTGTTGGAGCTGGTGCGCAAGGCGGGCATCGACCTGCCCACCTTCTGTTATCACTCCGACCTGAGCGTTTACGGCGCCTGCCGCCTCTGTCTGGTCGACGTCGAGGGCCGCGGCATTCTCGGCGCCTGTTCGACCCCGCCGGAGCCGGGGTTGGTGGTGCGCACCAACACCGAGGAGCTGCGCGAGATCCGCAAGATTTCAGTGGAACTGCTCCTGGCCAATCACGACCGGGAGTGCACCAGCTGCGTGCGCAGCGGCTCCTGTCAGTTGCAGGACATCGCCCGCCGGCTGGGGATCACCAAGATCCGCTACCGCTCCATCCACCAGCCCAAACCGGTGGATACCTCCAGTCCGTCGCTGATCCGTGATCCCAACAAGTGCGTGCTCTGCGGCGACTGTGTCCGCTTCTGCGATGAGATTCAGAGTATCGGCGCCATCGATTTCGCTTTCCGGGGTCACGATGCCATGGTGCTGCCTGCCTTTGGCCATGATCTCGGCACCACCGAGTGCGTCAACTGCGGTCAGTGTGCCTCGGTCTGCCCCACCGGCGCCCTGGCACCGGCCTCGGAGATCGATGCGGTGTGGAAGGCGATCCACGATCCCAACACCGTGGTGGTGGCTCAGATCGCCCCGGCGGTGCGGGTGGCCATCGGCGAGCAGTTCGGTCTGGAGTACGGGCTCAACACCACCGGCCAGGTGGTGGCGGCCATGAAGCGGATGGGGTTTAACATCGTCTACGACACCAGCTTCACCGCCGACCTCACCGTGGTCGAGGAGGCGGGTGAGTTCATGGCCCGCAAGACCAACGGCGAGCGATTGCCGCTGTTCACCAGCTGTTGCCCGGGCTGGGTCAAGTTTGCCGAGCAGTATTTCCCGCAGCTCTTGGGTAACCTCAGCTCCTGCCGTTCGCCGCAGCAGATGATGGGGTCCATGGTCAAGCACACCCTGCCGGCGCAGCTCGGTCGGGAGCGCAAGGATGTGGTCATGGTGTCGATCATGCCCTGCACGGCCAAGAAGTTCGAGGCCAAACGGCCGGAGTTCAAGACCGGTGGCTCGCCGGACGTGGATTTCGTCCTCACCACCCAGGAACTGGCGAGGATGATCGAGGAGTCGGGTCTGAGCCTCAACAAGCTCAATCCGGCCAGCTTCGACATGCCCATGGGTTTCAAGACCGGTGCCGGGGTCATCTTCGGCAACTCCGGCGGCGTCACCGAGGCAGTGCTGCGTTATGCGGTGGGCAAGATCACCGGCCAGAACCCGGTCGATCCTGAGTTCGAGGAGATCCGCGGCGAAGAGTCGCTACGCGTCATCCGCACCGAGGTCGGCGGCCTGGAGCTGAAACTGGCCATTGTCCACGGCCTGGGCAAGGCCCGCGAGGTGATGCACCAGATTCTCGACGGCTCGCTGATCGTCGATCTGGTCGAGGTCATGGCCTGTCCGGGCGGCTGCATCGGCGGCGCCGGCCAGCCGGTGGGCCGCGACATCGCCGAACGGCGGCGGGCGCGTACCGAATGGCTGTACAACACCGACCGGTTGCTCGATCTGCACTGCTCGCAGGAGAACCACTTCGTGAACGAGTGCTATCAGAAGTACTTGGGCGAACCGGGCAGTCGCGAGTCCCATCGTCTGCTCCATACCCACTACCACCACCGCCGCCGCACCGGCAGCGAGGAACTGGCCCTGGCCAAGGCCAAGGAGAGCGGCGACGGCGTGCTGACCGTGCGGGTCTGCGCCGGCACCGGCTGCTTTCTGCGCAACTCCCAGGCCATTATCCAGGGCCTGATGAAACATGTCGAGGCCAACGACCTCGACGACAAGGTCCAGGTGCAGGCTTCCTTCTGCTTCGAGATGTGCGGCGAGGGACCCAATGTGGCGGTGGGCGACACCATCATCAACCACGCCACCCTGGATGTGGTGATCAACGCCGTCCATGCCGAACTGGCACAGATGGCCTCGGGCCAGATGCAGGCCGACGCCTGCTGAGCACGGCATAAACGAGCGCTCCCGCCGGGATCTGTGCGGTATCCGGCGGGAGCTGTTCATTGATTCATGTTTCGCTCCTCCGTGGCGTGGCCGCTTTCGCGACAGGCGGCCGTGCCGCGGAGGAATTGCGCAGAAAAGGCATCCGGTCACGATGCTCAATAAATTCGACAACGCTCCCAGACTACTCCAAGATGCGCTGCGTGGACTCCGGTATGGGCTGATACCGGAGTCCTGTCGATTCGCTCCCCGTCCTTCTGATTTTCCCTTGGCCGCCCCCTTAGTCCGTCTTACTATTGGCCCATGATTGCCTCCATTTTCGTTCTTCACCTCTCTTTTCCCTTCCGAGAGTAACCGGTATGGCCACGACCCGACCCGAAACCGATTCCCTCGGCACGCGCGAGGTCCCTGCCGCACCCCTGTGGGGAATTCATACCCTCAGGGCCCTGGAGAATTTCCCGCTCACCGGCCGACCGATCCACCCCCTGTTGGTCCGGTCCCTCGGCCTGGTCAAGCTGGCCGCGGCCCAGACCAATCACCGGCTGGGCGCCTGGAGCGACGATGACGACAAAGCCTCTGCCATCCTGGCCGCCTGCACCGAGATGGCCGAGGGCGGCTTAGGATCGGCCATCGTGGTCGATGCCCTCCAGGGAGGGGCCGGCACCAGCGCCAACATGAATGTCAACGAGGTGCTGGCCAACCGGGCCCTGGAACTGCTGGGCTGTGGTCGGGGTGAGTACACCCGCGTCAATCCCCTCGATGACCTCAACCTCCACCAGTCGACCAACGATGTCTTTCCCACCGCCCTGAAAATCGCGGCCTTGCTCTCGCTCGACCGGCTGGAACAGCGGGTGGTGGCCCTGCAGGAGGCGCTACAGGAGCAGGAGCAGCGGTGGGCCCATGTGGTCAAGGTGGGCCGCACCGAAATGCAGGACGCGGTGCTGATCACCGTGGGTCGCGGCTTCGGCGCCTATGCCGAGGCCATCAATCGCGACCGCTGGCGCATCTCCAAATGCCGGGAGCGGCTGCGGGTGGTCAACCTCGGCGGTACCGCCGTGGGCACCGGTCTGGCCGCGCCGCGCCGCTATATCTTCGAGGTTACCGAGGCCCTGCGCCAGCTCACCGGGCTCAGTCTGGCCCGGGCCGAGAACCTGGTCGAGGCCACCCAGAATGTGGATGTCTTTGTCGAGGTCTCGGGTATCCTCAAGGCCCATGCCGCCAGCCTGTTGAAAATCTGCACCGATCTGCGTCTGCTCAGTTCCGGCCCGGACGCCGGTCTGGCCGAGATCCGCTTGCCTGCGCGTCAGGCCGGTTCCTCGATCATGCCGGGCAAGGTCAACCCGGTGATCCCCGAGGCGGTCAGTCAGGCGGCCATGCTGGTGATCGGCAACGACACGACCCTGACCCTGGCCTGCGCCTCGGGCAGCCTGGAACTCAATCCCTTTTTGCCGCTGGTGGCCCTGACCCTGCTCGACAACCTCGACCTGCTCGCCCAGGCTGACGACATCCTCTGTCGCCACTGCATAGTCGGCATCAAGGTCGACGAGGCGCGCTGCGCCCGTCAGGTGGAAAACTCCACCGCCTCGGCCACGGCCCTGCTGCCGGCCATCGGCCATGAACGGGCCGCGGAGATCGCGCGCAAGGCGGCGCACACCGGCACCAGTGTCCGTGAGCTGGCCCGCGAGGCCGGGATCAGCGACGTCCAGTTCGATCAACTCACCAGCGCCACCGCGGTCTGCCGCTTAGGCTTTGTCCCTCCCTCCACCGAAAAACGATAACATCATGTCGCAATCCGCACCCAAGGGCCTCCGCCTCCATATCGGCCTCTTTGGCCGCCGCAATGTCGGCAAGTCGAGTCTGCTCAACGCCATTACCCGCCAGCAGGTGGCCATCGTCTCCAACGTGGCCGGTACCACCACTGATCCGGTGGAAAAGCCGATGGAGCTGCTGCCGCTCGGGCCGGTGCTGTTCATCGATACCGCCGGCGTGGACGATGTCGGCGCGCTGGGCGAGATGCGCATCGCCCGCACCCGCGCGGTGTTCGACCGCACCGACCTGGGCATCCTCGTCGCGGCCGGCGGCGAGTGGGGCTCATTTGAAACCGAGTTGCTCGCCGCCCTGACCGCGCGCCAGGTCCCGGTGCTGGTGGTGATGAACAAGCTCGATCAGGGCCGCGCCAGCGACACCCTGACGGCCGAGCTGGCTGCCAAAAAGATCCCGCTGGTGCATACCGCCGCCCTCAACGGCGAGGGCATCGCCGAATTGAAACAGGCCATTGTCGCCCAGACCCCGGCCGATTTCCTCACCAGTCCGGCCATCATCTCCGATCTGGTCGGCCCCGGGGAGTTGGCGGTACTGGTGGTACCGATCGACAAGGAAGCGCCCAAGGGACGGCTGATCCTGCCCCAGGTACAGACCATCCGTGACCTGCTCGACGGCGATGCCATGAGCCTGGTGGTCAAGGAACGCGAACTGCGTCATGCCCTGGACCAGCTCACATCGCCCCCCAAGTTGGTGGTGACCGACTCGCAGGCCTTTCTCAAGGTGGCCGCCGACGTGCCGCCCGAGGTCAAGCTGACCAGCTTCTCCATCCTTTTTTCCCGCTGCAAGGGCGATCTGCTCACCCAGGTGGAAGGGGCCCTGGCCATTGACCGGTTGCAGCCCGGCGACCGGGTGCTGATGGCCGAGGCCTGCGCCCATCATCCCATCGGCGAGGATATCGGCCGGGTCAAGATTCCCCGTTGGCTGACCCAGTATGTCGGCGGCCAACTCGCGTTCACCCATGTCCAGGGCCATGATTTCCCGCCCGATCTGCACGAATACCAGTTGGTGATCCAGTGCGGCTCCTGCATGCTCAACCGTCGCGAGGTGCTCAGCCGCATCCTTCGCTGCCGCGAGGCCGGCGTGCCGATCACCAACTACGGTTTGGCGATTTCCTACAGCCTGGGCATCTTCACCCGAGCCCTGAGCCCCTTTCCCGCGGCCCTGGAACTCCTGCACAGTGCGGATCAGGGACGGTGCGAAGGGCGATGACCATGGATCGCAAAGAAATTCTTCATTGGTTGCGCTGCGACGACCCGAAGGAACTGGAGCAGCTGTGGCGCCTGGCCGACCGGGCCCGGCAACAGCACGTGGGCGAGGCCGTGCACCTGCGCGGCCTGGTCGAGATCTCCAACTACTGCGCCCGTTCCTGCCACTATTGCGGGTTGCGCGCCCCCAACCGTCAGGTCAGCCGCTACCGCTTGAGCGCCGAGGAGATCCTCGACTGCGCCGATCAGGCGGTCCGGCTCGGGTATGGCACCCTGGTGCTGCAGTCGGGCGAGGACGACCGCATCGAGGCCGAGTGGCTGGCCAGCCTGCTGCGGCACATCAAGGCCACCACGCCGCTGGCCCTGACGCTGAGCCTGGGCGAGCGGAGCGAGGACGACCTGCGCATCTGGCGGGAGGCCGGGGCTGATCGCTACCTGCTGCGCTTTGAAACCTCGGACCGCGCCCTCTACCGGGCCATCCACCCGGACCGGGGCGCCCGGGTGTCGGATCGGCTGGCCCTCCTCCGCCAGTTGAAGAGCCTGGGCTATGAGACCGGCAGCGGCGTCATGGTGGGGATTCCAGGGCAGAGTTATGCAATCCTGGCCGACGATATCCTCTTGTTTCGCGAGCTCGATCTCGACATGATCGGCATCGGCCCCTTTATCGCCCATCCGGATACACCCCTGGGGCAGGCCGCCTCGCCCCTGCCCGGTGAGACGCAGGTGCCGCCCTCCATCGGCATGACCTGCAAGGCCGTGGCCCTGGCCCGGATCCTGCGGCCGGACGCCAACATTCCGGCCACCACCGCGGTGGCGGTCATGGATGCCTGGCAGGGGAGGGAACTGGCCCTGCGCTGCGGGGCCAACGTGATCATGCCCAACCTGACGCCGGCCCGGTTTCGCGAACACTACACCATCTATCCGGGCAAGGCGGACCGGATCGAGGCGGCCGAGCAGAGCGATCAACAGATTCGCAGCCAGATCAAGGCCATGGGCCGTGGCATCGGTTCGGGTCAGGGCGGACGGAAAAGTGGAACCCAAACGGAACCGGCCGCGCCCGCCACCCTGCGCATCGCCGTGTGCATGGGCAGCTCCTGTTTCTCCCGGGGCAACAACAGCCAGGCGATCGACACCCTGCGCCACTGTGTCGAGGATGCCGGGTTGGTGCCGGACATCTCCGGCCATCTGTGCGAAAACCTCTGCACCCAGGGGCCGAACATCACCATCGGCGAGACGATCTACTCCAACGTGCAGCCGTCCTGTTTCCCCGAACTGCTCAAACACCACCTCGCCAGCACCAAGGAGGGACGCGATGGATAGACGCTCGCCCATCTATACCGAGAAACACGAGTGCCAGGACTGCTATAAGTGCGTTCGCCAATGCCCGGTCAAGGCCATCCGGGTGCAGGATGCCTATGCCACCATTGTCGACGAGATGTGCGTGTACTGCGGCATTTGTGTCTCCATCTGCCCCAACACCGCCAAGCATGTGCGCAACGATTTGCCCCGGGCCCGCCAACTGGTCAAGCTGCCGCCCCGGGTGCTGGTCTCGCTCGCCCCCTCGTGGATCACCGAATTCCCCAACATCGAGGCCGGTCAGCTGATCGCCGCCCTCAAACGGCTCGGCTTTGCCGCTGTCTCCGAGACCGCACTCGGCGCCCAGCAGGTCAGCGCCCATGTGGCCGAGACGCTGCGCGAACAGCCGGGCCAGATCCTGCTCAGCTCGGCCTGCCCGACCGTGGTGGCCTATATTCAGAAGCACCGGCCGCAGCTGGCCGGGGCCGTCACCGCGCTCCTCTCGCCCCTGCTGGCCCACTGCCGCATGCTCAAGCGCCACTATGGCGAAGAGAGCGCCATTGTTTTCATCGGCCCCTGCATCGCCAAGAAACTTGAGGCCGACGAACACCCGGACCTGCTCGATATCGCCCTGACCTTCGAGGATTTGCGCATCTGGATGGCGGCGGAGCGGATCGATCCCCGCGCCCTGACCCCGGCGACCGACGACCGGTTCGAGCCCCAGGCCGCCGAGGAGGGTGTGCTCTATCCGGTGGATGGCGGCATGATCGCCGGCATCCGCGCCCACTGCAGCGTTGATGACGGTGCGTTCATGAGTTTTTCCGGCTTGGCGGCGGTGGAGAACGCCCTCGACGGGCTGGAGGATCTGGACCCGATGCAGGGGTTGTTTCTGGAGTTGTTGGCCTGCGAGGGCGGCTGCATCAACGGCCCCAAGGTCACCCGGCCGGGCAGCACCGTGACCAAGCGGCAGCGGGTGCTGGCCCATGCCCGCTTCCCGGAGACGCAACCCGTGCCCCGACCGCCGGAGCTCGATATCCGCCGGTCTATCATGCCCCGGCCGCTCAGCCAGCCCACGCCCACCGAGACCCGCATCTCGGAAGTCCTGCGATCCATCGGCAAGCGCTCGATCGAGGACGAACTCAACTGCGGCGGTTGCGGCTACGACTCCTGCCGCGAATTCGGCAAGGCCCTGATCGCCCAGCGGGCCGAGCGGGCCATGTGCGTCTCCTGGATGCGGCAGCTGGCCTTCAAGAAGGCCAACGTGCTCATCCACAAGATGCCCTCGGCCGTGGTGATCGTCGATGGCGACCTGCGGGTGCTGGAATGCAACGCCGCCTTTGTGGCCATCATCAACCACCTGCGTCCGGTGTCGCTGCCGGCGGAACTGGAGGGAACGTCGGTGGCCGAGCTGCTGCCCTTCCATAACCTCTTTGCCAGCGTGCTCAAGAACGACATGGATATCCTCGACCGGGATATCCGTTTCCTCGATACCATCCTCCACCTGTCCATCTTCACCATCGACCCGCACGCAGTGGTCGGCGCCATCCTCCAGGACATCACCCGACCGGCGGTACAGAAGGAGCAGGTGATCCGGCGGGCCCGCGAGGTCATCCAGAAAAACCTGGCCACGGTGCAGAAGATCGCCTACCTGCTGGGCGAAAACGCGGCCGAATCCGAGGTCACCCTCAACAGCATCATCGAGTCGTTTTCGCCGGCCAAGATCGAAGGCGACGAGGGAGGCAGCCTTGGCGACTGAGACGGCCTTCATCGACGTCGACCATGCCCTGCGCTGCAAGCATCGCCAGTCGATCTGCGGTGATGTCTTTCTCAGTCATCGGATCAAGGAAGAGGGGCGGATCCTGGCGGTGCTTTCCGACGGCCTCGGTTCCGGGGTCAAGGCCTCGGTGTTGGCCAACCTCACCGCCGCCATGGCGCTCAAGTTCGCCTCCACCTGCACCGATCCCCGGGCGTGGGCGCGGTCGATCATGGATACCCTGCCGATCTGCGAGGTGCGCAAGATCAGTTACTCCACCTTCACCCTGATCGATCTCGACGAGAGCGGCGCCCTGCGCTTCATCGAACACGGCAACCCGCCGCTGGTGCTGCTGCGCGGCACGAGCGAGGTGGAGCTGCACCGGTCGCTGATCACCCTTGATCGGTGGAAGGATCGCCTGATCTATCACGGCCGGCTGCAACTGGCCATCGGCGACCGATTGCTCTGTTTTTCCGACGGCGTCACCCAATCGGGCATGGGACAACGGACCATGCCGCTCGGCTGGACCCGGGAGGAGGCGGTGGCCTGCGCCCAGGAGCTGATCCGTGCCGATGCGGATATCTCCTCGCGGCGGCTGACCGCGGCGCTGATGGAGCGGGCCCTGACCAACGACAGCGGCTGCGCCCGCGACGACACCAGCTGCGCGGTGATCCATTTCCGGGTGCCACGGCAGCTGTTGATCATGACCGGGCCGCCCTTTGCGCCGCAACGCGATTTCGAACTGGCACGGGCCGCCTCGACCTTTCCCGGCAAAAAGATCATCTGCGGCGGCACCACCGCGACCATCATCGGCCGCATTCTCCGCCGGCCGATCAGCGTCGATCTCACCCAGGCCGATACCGGCATGCCGCCGCCGGCGCGGATGGAGGGCATTGACCTGATCACCGAGGGGGCCTTGACCCTGGCCCACGTGGCCCAACTGCTGGCCACGGGCGTCACCGTCGAACGGCTGCCGAACAATCCGGCCGGGGACATCGTCCGTCTCATGTTCGGCAGCGATCTCATTCACTTTATCGTCGGCACCCGGATCAACGAGGCCCATCAGGACCCCAACACCCCGCAGGAACTCGATCTGCGCCGCAACATCGTCCGCCGCATCGTCTCGCTTCTTGAGGAAAAGTACCTCAACACCACGTCGGTCCGCTTTCTCTGACCCCTTTGGGGGAGGAGAGCGGCTCAGCGGCGCACTTCGACGGGATTGGAGAGAACCAGGTCGAGCATCTGGGGAAAGGGTTTGTTGCAGAAGGTCAGCTGGAGGGTGTATCGACCGCCGGACAGATCCGGCGGCAGGGTGGCGGTGAGGAAGCGGGAGGCCTTGCGGTTCTTGATCGGTACACAGTCGGTGCCGTTACTTTGGTCGAGGCTGACGGTGGCCACCGGCGGATGCGGACTGCCGGCCCGGAAGATCTGAACCGTCGGCCGCACTCCGAAATCAAAGGTGCTGACACTGGACAACGACAGTCGCACCTTTTCTCCCGGCCTGTAACGGTCAAAATCGGTGGCCAGGTGGAGGTGGCGGTTGTAATCCGGCTCCGGGGAACGGGTACCCGAGGTCGCCGCCTCCCAAAAGCGCGGCCGGCCGGCGTCGAAATGGACGGTCTTGCCGCCGTAATGACCGATGCCGCCGCAGTTTTTTTGCCGGATCGTTTCCCACAGCTGTTTCCCGTCCACCCCCTCCAGCCAGAAATCGAGTGCCAGACCGTCCATGTGGGTGCTGGTCCGGGCGGCATTGTTGCCCTGGGCGCGGATTTGGTCGTTGTATTCGGGGCTGCGGTAGGCGGATTCGATGTTGATCGTCTTGCCCGGCGCCATGCGCTCGGCAAAGTAGCTGAGCATGAACAGCATTCGCGGCGAGATGTGTTCGCCCTTCTCCTCGGTGGGGAAGCCGAACACCCAATCCACGGTGGCGAAATCACGTTCGTTGAACGATCCGTCCGGGTTGAGCAGGTGCACCCTGGCCTCGCGGTCGTTGCGCAGGTTCTTGAGGTGCATGGAACCGCTGCCCATGAGGAAGAAGCGTTCCGAGGGCTGGGTGGCAGTGCTGTCTGTCGCCTGAAACAACAGAAAAACAGTGTAAAGAAAAATAAAGATAATGTGTTGCATGAGATTGGTCGGGCGTTGGTGCGGTGGCCGTGTTCGCTGGCGGGAAGAATCCGTTTGCCTGCTGGTCGATGGGTGCTGCCCCCTTGTCAGGCGGGCAGATTTTCCACCACCACCCCTTTCAGCCGTATTCCCTTGACCAGATTGTCGCGGGTGTTTTGTTTGCTCTTGATCTGTAGCTGCAGCCAAGATCGCCATTCCTCCCGCTGCTGGGCCCGGGGCGAACCCGGTTCCAGGGGCGGACTGCTTTCCAGCTGCACGCGGACCTGCTGGATCTCCTCGGTCAGCCGGTCATACTGCTCCTGAAAAAAAGCCAGATCGCGGATGGTCTGGTAATCGATGGTAATGCTCTGATTGGTGATCTGTTTGGGGTCGTCGGTCATGCGCGTTCACCTCGCTGTGATGTCGATTGGGATGCGCCAACAACTGTAGGAGAAGAAACGAAAAAAGGCAACCGGCGTTTACTCTTCCCCTCGATTCACCTGTTTTTCCCTGGCAAGACTACTCCACCCTGCGGCAGACATTTTCCACTTCCCGCCATTTCTGCGCCAGTCGCTGTTCCGAGACCGGCTGGGCCGTGCCCAGTTCCGGGGCAAAGATCGACACTCGAAATTCCTCCAGCAACTCCACATATTCCTGCTGACAGACCCGGCAGGGCAGGGTGGGGCTGTTGAAGTGGCGCATCTGCTCCAGCCAGGCGAGCGGTTTGCGCAGCCGCTCGGCCTTTTTCTCGTCTTTGAGCGGCGAGTGCTCGGCCCGTTCGATACGCAGGGCCAGGGCCTGGAGGTAGCGCGGCTTGTGCCGCAGCTGTTCGGGCCGGAGGGTGTTGAGAAAATGCTCAGGCACGATCTGCTCCAGGGCGGCGAGATACTCTTGCTGCCGCTCGGGCTGAAAACTGCGGTTGGCCCGCGCCCGGCCGGCCCACTCCCTGATTCGGCTGTGCACCATGCGCCGCTGCTGCAGGGTGGCATGGACCTGGTCGAGCAGGGCGGTGGCAATGCGCACCACCCCCGACGCCACCGCCTGCTCCAGGGCGGCCTGGAACTGCGCCCGGCTGGGCAGTTGCCCCTCGTCAGTGGCAAAGACCGCGTCGAGGAGAAAGGCCTGGAGCGCGGCGCGCAGTTCGCTCGCCGAGGTCTTGGCCCCCAGGCTCAACCAGGAAGCGGAGTGGCTGGTGAGTGACCCCTTGCACAGCTTGCGCAGGGCGGTGATCTCCTTGGCGCAGTGGAGGCCATAGAGAAACTGCAGGCCGAGCCGATTGAGCCGCCGGCTCTGGGATTCGCTGTCGATATAGTGGAGCGAGACCGTGTTGCGGACTTCATCGACCGTGAGTGTCGGGAAGTAGAGCCCCACCACCCGGCCGCTCGCATCGGTGAGCGGCAATCTGGCCTCGATCTGGTCGAGGTCGTCGACCGTGATAGCCCGTGGCGGCGGCAGGGCCTGGCAACTGCGGGAGGCGGGGCCGGCTTGGGCCCGATCGAACTGGAGCAGCTCGTCAAAGACCCGGCTGGTCACGAGCTGCTCTCCCTGATCATCAACGAGGACAAAACGCATGCGCAGATGGGGCGGCAGGGTGTCGGCCTGCCAGTCGCTGCGCTGCACCGTCACCTGATAGCCTCTCAGGATGGCGCGTTCCAGCTCCTGGTAGAGCGACCCTTTGTACAGGGACAGGCTGTCCATGAGCCGGTCGACCGCATCCGGCAACGGCACCAGGCGGCGGCGCAGCTGCTTGGGCAGCCGCCGGCAGAGCAGTAGCAGTTTTTCCGGCAGCAGGCCGGGGACCAGCCATTCGAATAGTTGCGGGTTGAGATGGCCGAGCAGGGTGCGGGGGATGCGCACCGTGACTCCGTCGGCCGGATCGCCGGGGGCAAAGAGGTAGCGCAGTTCCAGCTCGAACTCACCGGCCCGCAGCGTGGCCGGGAACCGGTACAACTCCTCGCTATCGGGCACGGCCAGACAGATGTCCTCCTCGCGCATGCGCAGGAATGCATCGTTTTTTTTGCTCCGCAACAACCGGTTGAGGGTGAAGCGGTCGTAGACCTTGCCCAGGCGGGCATCGTAGAATTGGTAGAGCACCTCGTCGTCGACCACGATGTCGCGACGGCGGAACCGTTCCTCCATCTCCTGAAACCCGGCCACCAGGGCCACGTTGTGGTCGAGAAAGGGGTACTGGCCACCCAGCTGGTTGCCGATCAGGGCCGAGCGGATGAAGATGTCACGCGCCTCCAGCAGTGTCTTGTCGTTGATCCGGCCGTACTCGATTTTGCGGCCGGCGACGATGGTCAGGCCAAAGAGGCTGACCCGCTCCAGGGCCAGCACCTTGCCGCTGCGTTTCTCCCAGTGCGGCTCCGACCAGGAACGTTTGCACAGCGTGCCGCCCAACCGTTCCAGCCAGTCGACCTCGATCTCGGCCACGGTGCGGGCGAACAGCTGGGTCGTTTCCACGAACTCGGCGGCCACGGCCCACTGCGGCCCCTTGTTGTACAGGCCGGAGCCGGGAAAGAGGACCACCTCGCGGTTGCCGCTGCTGAGGTAGATGTTTTTCTCTTTTTTCAAGCAGATGTTGCGCAAAAAACCGCTGGCTAGGGCGATATGGATGGCCTCGAAGCCGGCGGGCTGTTCATTGACGCGCACCCCCTTGTGTTCCCGCAGCAGGCGGCTGATCTGTTCGTGCACGTCCATCCATTCGCGCATCCGCTGCCAGGAAAGAAAATGGGCCTTGCAGAAGCGCGACAGCCGCGATTTGGAAGGGGCTTCCCCGCCGGGCACAAAAAAACTGTTCCAGATATTGAGCAGGGTGAGGAAGTCGGACTTTTTATCGACGAACTGGCGATGAACCTCGTCGGCCTTGTGCTCCTTGTCCGGCGGCCGCACGCGCGGGTCCTGGATGGACAGGGCCGCGGCCAGGATGGTGATTTCGCGCACCGAACCAAGGGCCATGCTCTCGATGATGATCCGCGAGATGCGCGGATCGAGCGGCAGCCGGGCCATGAGCCGGCCGTTGGCCGTGAGGCGGTGCTCGCCGACCGTGGCTCCCAACTCCTTGAGCAGACGGTACCCCTCGCGGATGGCGGTGGATGGCGGGGCGTCGACAAAGGGAAAGCGGGCCGGGTCGCCCAGTTTGAGGCTGATCATCTGCAGGATGACCTCGGCCAGGTTGGCGCGCTGGATCTCCGGCAGGGTGAAGGGTTCGCGGGCGAGGAAGTCCTCCTCGCTGTAGAGACGGATGCAGGTGCCGGGCCCGGTGCGGCCGCAGCGGCCCCGGCGCTGCTCACAGCTCGCCCGGGAAATGCGGCTGACCTTGAGGCTGGTGGTGCCGGTGCGCGGATTGTAACGGGCAATGCGCGCCAGCCCGGTGTCGACCACGAAGCGGATACCCGGCACGGTGACCGAAGTCTCGGCCACATTAGTGGCGACGATGATCTTGCGGTGGGGCGAGGGCCGGAAGATCTTGCGCTGATCGGCGGCGGGCAGGCGGCCGAACAACGGCAAGAGCAGATGGCTGTCGCCCAGATGTTGCAGTCCGTCGAGGGTGTCGTTGATGTCGCGCTCGGTGGGCATGAACACCAGGATGTCGCCGCCCTGGGGCAGGGTGGCCAGTTCCTCGACCGCGGCAATGGCCTGATCCACATAGGAGAGTTCGGCCTCGTCCTCATCGATGGTCTCGCGGTACAGGGTGGTGATCGGGTAGGTGCGGCCGGACACGGTCATGACCGGCGCGCCGCCGAAATGGGTGCTGAACTTTTCCGCGTCGATGGTGGCCGAGCTGATGATCAGCTTCAGGTCCGGCCGGGACGGGAGCAGGTTCTTCAGGTAGCCGAGGAGAAAATCGATGTTGAGACTGCGCTCGTGAGCCTCGTCGACGATCAGGGTGTCGTACTGGGCCAACTGCGGGTCCTGGCGGGTCTCGGCCAGGAGCACGCCGTCGGTCATGAACTTGATCAGGGTTTCTTTCGAGGTCTGGTCGTGGAAACGGATCTTGTAGCCGACCCGGTCCGGGGCGCGCAGTTCCTCGGCCACCCGGTCGGCCACCGAGAGGGCGGCGATGCGGCGCGGCTGGGTGCAGCCGATCATGCCGGTCGCGCCCCGGTCGGCCTCAATGCACATTTTTGGGAGTTGGGTGGTCTTGCCGCTGCCGGTGTCGCCGATGATGATCAGCACCTGATGTTCGCGAATAGCGGCGACGATCGATTCCCGTTGCTCGCTGACCGGCAATTCGGGGGGGTAAGAAAGCTGCATGAAATTATGGAAATATTCTTGAGGATGCCGGTCCGTTCGGAGTACAATCATTGAACGTGCCGCCTGTTCAGGGCTCTATACCTGAATTTCCCGGCCATCACATCTGAAATATCATCGCACAGCGAGGAGCACATGAAAGCGATCAGAAAGGCTGTCATCCCGGTCGCGGGACTGGGAACACGATTTTTACCCGCCACCAAGGCCATTCCCAAGGAAATGCTCACCATCGTCGATCGGCCGACCATCCAATACATTGTCGAAGAGGCCGTGGCCTCGGGCATCGAGGAGATCATCCTGGTGACTAGCGCCGGCAAATCGGCCATCGAGAACCACTTTGACTATGACTTCCAACTGGATACGGTGCTCAAGGACCGCAACAAGGTTCAGTTGCGCGAAGAGCTCAACAACATCTCCAACCTGATCGACATCATCTCGGTACGGCAGAAGGAGCCGCTGGGCTTGGGCCATGCCATCTGGATGGCGCGCAACGTGGTCGGCGACGAACCCTTCATGGTGTTGCTCGGCGATGACCTGGTGATGAGCAAGGTGGCCTGCTGCAAGCAGATGATTCAGCTCTACGAGCAGGTGGGCGAGTCGATTGTCGCCGTGCAGCGGGTGCCGATGGAGGAGACCCATCAGTATGGTATTGTCGAGGGATCGCCCACCGAGCAGGAACGGACCTACAAGGTCGACCGGATGGTGGAGAAACCGGCGCCGGGCACCTGCAACTCGGACATGGCGATCATCGGCCGTTACCTGTTGATGCCGGAGATTTTCGAACTGCTGGAGCGGACCACCCCCGGTCACGGCGGCGAGATCCAGCTGACCGACGCCCTGCTGGCTCTGTCCAACAAACGGGCCATGTATGCCTATGAATTTGTCGGCAAACGCTACGATGCCGGCGACAAGCTCGGCTACCTCAAGGCTATCGTCGATTTCGGCCTCAGCCACAACAGTTTGGGCAAGCCGTTCCGCGAGTATCTGCGCAAGGTGTGCGCCGAATTGGGGCAGTGAGCTGTTTGCCGAGTTGAGCGCCGGTGGAGCTGACCTACGAGGTTGCCGTTGACGCACCGCTTGCCACCCCCCTGACCTACAGCCAGCCCGCCGGGAGAACAACACCCATCCCGGCGGGCTGTTGCGTTCGCGTGCCCCTAGGCAGGCGGAAGGTGATTGGCTATGTGCTCGGACCGGCCTCCCTAACGGACCCGGCGGGTGCCGAGCCCGCGTTTGCGGTCAAGGCCATCGCCGAGGTGATCGACGAGACGCCGCTCTTTCCGCAGACTCTTATTCCTTTTTATCGCTGGATCGCCCGGTATTATCACCACCCGTTGGGCAATGTGCTGCGCACCGCCCTGCCGCTGGCACCCACTTCGCGAAGCGGTCGGCGGGTTAGTGCCAAAACCAGGAAGACGTTGACCCCCGGCCCGGTACTGCTGTCGCCGCTGCAATCAGGGGGAACAACAGAGGAGGTACTCGCCGCTGTTGAGTACAGTCTTGATGGCCGGCTCAAAAATGCCGAACACAAGGCTCTGTCGCTGTTTCTCGATGACCTGCGATCAGGCGGGAACCGGCCGGTGCCGCGATCCCTGTTGCTGCGCCGTTATCCGGGTGCCGGTCCCCGGCTTACCCGGCTCGTCGATCTCGGTGTTCTCTGTTCGGTCAACGAGCGGGTGTATCGTGACCCTTTTGGCCAAACGCCCGTCTTCCATCCCCGGCCGGCACAACTCACCGACGAGCAACAGCAGGTGCTGGAGGCGCTCCTCCCTGCCATGGACCGGGCTGCCTTTGCCCCGTTTGTTCTTTTTGGCGTCACCGGCTGCGGCAAGACCGAGGTCTATCTGCGGCTGGTGGAACATGCCTTGACCCGCGGGAAAACCGCCTTGGTCCTGGTGCCTGAAATCGCGCTTGCCTCCCAGCTGGAGGCTCATTTTTATAGTCGTTTCGGTGCGCGCTTGGCCGTGCTGCACAGCGGCCTGAGCGATGGCGAGCGTTTTGACCAGTGGCACAACGTGCTGACCGGTGAGGCCAGGGTGGTTTTGGGGGCGCGATCGGCGGTGTTCGCCCCCCTCGAACATGTGGGCGTGGTCATTGTCGACGAGGAGCACGAACCGGCCTACAAGCAGGAGGACGGTCTGCGCTATAACGGCCGCGATCTGGCGGTGCTTCGGGCAAAGATGGCCGAGTGTCCGGCGGTACTCGGCTCGGCCACGCCCTCGGTGGTCAGTTATCACCACTGTCTGCACGGCAAGTACACCTTGTTGACCATGCGCAAGCGGGTGGCGGAGCAACCCTTGCCCACGGTGGAGCTCGTCGACCTCGCGGCCACAGAGCGTTCCCGGCCTGATCTGGCCTTTTCGGACCGGTTGATCAATGCGATGGCCCAGACCTTGGAACAGGGCCAGCAGACCTTGCTGTTCGTCAACCGTCGCGGCTTTTCGTCGTCCATGCTCTGCCGTGACTGTGGCGCCATCCTCCAGTGCCGGCACTGTCAGGTGTCCATGACCCTGCATCGCAGCCGCAACCTGCTGATGTGCCATTACTGTGGCTCCACCCAGCATCCGAGCACGCTCTGCCCTGCCTGTGGCTCTCCGCGGCTCTCGGGGGTCGGTATCGGTTCGGAACGGATCGAAGAGGAGGTACGGCAACTGTTCCCCGAGGCCCGCATCGCCCGTCTGGACAGCGACACCACCGCCAACCGCCGACACTATCTGGCCACGCTTCAAGCGGTGCGCACTCGTCAGGTTGACATGCTCATCGGCACCCAGATGATCGCCAAGGGGTTGCATTTTCCTCACATGACCCTGGTCGGGGTGGTCTGGGCCGACGCGGGACTGGCAATGCCCGATTACAAAGCAGCGGAGCGCACCTACTCCCTGCTGGCCCAGGTGACCGGCAGGGCAGGGCGGGGAGCCGATCCGGGCCGGGTGATCATCCAGACCTATCAGCCGAGCCATTACAGCGTGCGCCTGGCCCAGCATCACGACTACGAAGCCTTTTTCGCCCAGGAGATCGCGGTTCGCCGGCCCTTGGGCTATCCGCCTTTTTCCCGGCTGGTCAATATCCGATTCAGCGGCCTGAAGGAGCAGCAGGTGGCACAAGCCGCCGGTCGGGTTGCCGAGTTTCTTCGCCGTCAATACGGCAACAACCAGGTGGATGTCCTTGGGCCGTCACCGGCGCCCCTGGTCAAACTGAAAGACCGCACTCGCTGGCAACTGCTCCTCAAAAGCGGATCGTCAGCCCTGCTGCAGGCCATGTGTGAGGCGCTGTTGGCTGAAAAGGCCGAGCTGTGTCCGCGATCGGTGAGCATGAGCCTTGATGTCGATCCGGAAAATATGATGTGACCACGCCAGTCGCAAAGGCCGGCTGGTTGATATAAAAAAACGCCCCGGCGGCAAGGAGGGAGGAAACCGCCGGGGCGACAGGAGGGCGTTGGGAAGTGCGAAAAATTGCGCGGTTGAACAATTACCGTTTAGAGTGGCGCGGGCTGTGAAAGTCGTAGAAACACGGCATGGCATCGTCGCCCTGTCCCATCAGCAGCATGGGTAACGGGAATCCGGCTTCCTGAGCCTTGACCCGTAACTTTTCACGCAACTCGAACAACTCTCCGGCCACCTGGGATGCCTTGACCGTGTCCGGCGTGCCAGCAGCCATGATGGCCCGCATCTCCGCGCTCTTTTGTGCCAGTTCCTTGCGGACCGTCACGGTGTCATTGAGAAACTTTTCCCGGGCTTTTTGCATTTCGGTGTTGACTTGAGCCGCGTGGTGCGCGGGTTTGTCCTTGGAACCGGCGTCGGCCGCCTGGCCCGGTTGCGCCAACGCCGCTTGACTGATGGCCAGGGTCAAGCCACTGGTTAGAATAGCCGCCATCATGATCCGTTTTTTGACACTTGCTGTTTCCATGATTCAATGCTCCTGAGATTCAAGAGAAGGTATATTGGTTTGTTGTGCCTGTAGTCTAGCGAGATTCATGCCATTTTTTGCTTTCTGTACAATTATTTGATATGATTGAATATAATATTTCATTGAGCAAGATGGCCGTTGTTTCGGTCGGGCCAAGGCCGATACCTGTTTCCTTTCTATCCACGTGCGAGCGGCACGGATGAGTAAAAAGTATCCAGCCGATGCGGCCGCCCCTGATCAGCCTCCAGGTCAAAGCGGCCATCATCGGCAAAAAGATCACCGCTGTTCCCCTGGATTGATCCTTGCAAAGACCGCCGACATGAGCATGCGATTGTTGAAAAAGTCCCGCCGGCCCGCCTATATGTTTTCCTCTCCCTGGCTCTTGGCCTCGGCCGCCGGTCTTCTCATCATGATCGTGGTCACGTTTGCCTTCCACAATCTTAGGCTCGAAGAGCGGTTGATGACCAATGCCATGCTGCAGAAGGCCTCGACCTTGATCCGGGTGCTCCATTCGGGGTCTCGGGCCTCCTATCTTAACGATCTGCGCAAGGATACCTGGAACAACGAGGCGTGGACAACGCACGTCCAGCGGGTGATCGACCATCTGGCCGAAGATCCGGACCTGCGTTTTCTTTCCCTGGTCAACGAAACCGGCCAAGTCATAGCCCATAGCGATCATACGCGGATTGGCGCTCTCGAACCCGTGCCGGAGAGCAACAGGTATCGGCATCCCGCCGACGATCAGCCGCAGCTCACCCACAGTGTCCGGGAAACCCGCGAGTATGGCCGCGTTTTCGAGACAATCCGCCAATTTTCTCCATCCTTTCCGGCGTTGCTGCCGATGCCCCTGCAACCGTTGCGGGAGGGGCTGAAAGGACCGTTTCTCCACCATCCCGAAGAGAGACGGCCGATGATGCGGCTGCTTCCCGAGGGGCTGCCCACGGGGGAGCGCTATTTCGTGGTGGTCGCCCTGGACATGAAGGAGTTTGATCGGACCCTGGGGCGGTTGCGGATGCAGATTTTCATGCTGTCGCTGGCCATGTTGCTTGTCGGCCTGGGCGGCTGGTTTTCCTTGTCAGCGGTCCAGGGATTTCGCGTCTCGCAGAAAACATTGGAAAACATCCAGGCGTTCACCTCGCTGCTGGTCGCCAAACTGCCGGTCGGTGTCATCGCCACCGATGCCACTGGTCGGATCACCACCTGGAACCAGACCATCGCCCACGTGACCGGCATCGACAAAACCGCAGCCACCGGCAAACACCCGGAGGAGATCCTGCCCGAACCGTTGGCCGCCTTTTTTCTTCCAGGCGGTTCAGGGGCGGCTGAGCCAACCGCCACCGAAAAGGAAACCCTTGTCCGTCTTGCCTTCGGGCCCAGACGGTGCGAACTGCTCTGCCATCCGCTGACCATCAGCGACAGCGAACACCAGTATCTTGGCCGGGTGCTGCTGATCTCGGATGTCACCGAGATCCGTTCGCTTGAACAGCGGATGCGGGAGAACGAACGCCTGGCCGCGGTGGGACGGATGGCCGGCGGGGTGGCCCATGAGGTCCGCAACCCCTTGAGTTCCATCAAAGGATTGGCTTTGCTGCTGAAAAATAAATTTCCTCTTGGCAGCAAGGAGCAGGATACCGCCGATCTGCTCATTCAGGAGACGGAACGGATGAACCGAACCATCACTGAGATGCTCAGCTTCACCCGGCCCTCGGCCCTCCACCTGGGCAGAGTCGATCTTGGCGCCTTGCTGGGGCGAAGTCTGGAGTTGATCAGGGCCGAGGCCGAGGAAAACGGCATCCGGAGCGTGCTGAACATCGGCCCGGATCTATGTCCGGTGCTGGGAGACGCCGACCGGTTGCAGCAGGTGGCCATGAATGTGCTGCTCAATGCCATGCAGGCCATGGAAGAGGGCGGAGAGCTGGTTGTGTCGCTGGCCAACAGAGACAACGGGCAAACCGTGGAACTGCGCATCAGCGACACCGGTGCGGGTATCGATCCGGCCCTCCTGTCCCAGGTTTTTTATCCCTATTTCACCACCAAACAGGGGGGAACCGGCATTGGATTGGCTATCTGCCAGAAGATTGTCGCCGATCACGGCGGGACCATCGAATTGGAAAGCGAACCGGTCAAGGGGACGACGGTGATCGTCACCTTGCCGGCCTATCATCCTCCTCAAGGATGAGCGAACGGCTTGTTGTTCGCTCCTATCCTTGCGGGGTGATGAGGTGCTTGTCGAGAAACTCGCATTCGATCGGAGTGAGGTCAAATCGCAGTTCAGCTTGCTGAAGAATCGCCCGCCGCGTCTTTTCCGGATGTTCCGCCAAAGTTTCCGTCATCCAGACAAGCGCTTTTTTCAGTTTTGCCGACTTGACGTTCAACGGTGAGTGTTCGCTCATGGGCGTTTCCTTGTTTTTCTTTGATAACGGTTGCTTGTTGCCGGGGATGCGATTACATTGTACCCATACCGGAGCAAGGGGGCAACCTTCATTGATGTCGCTTGCCTGCCGTGCCGCCGGCTCGACCAGTTCGACCGGGATGATCGATTGGTGAGAGCAGGACAGCAAAGGGAGTAACAACGGGAATCGCCATGGAAAGTCTGGCAGGACATTTTCTTATTTCCACCCCGCAGATGCCTGATCCACGGTTTCAGGAACAGGTGATCTACCTGTGCGCGCACAACGAGGAAGGAGCCATGGGGCTGGTGATCAACAATCCCAATCCCGAGATCACCATGGTCGATGTCCTCCACGGTTCCAATCTGTCCATCCCCGAAGGCCCGTTGCCGGCGGTGTACATGGGCGGCCCGGTGGAGGTCGATGCCGGGTTCATTCTCTATTCCACCGCGACGCCGGACCGCTACTCGGTGGAGGTGAAGCCCGGAGTCTATCTGAGCCGCGATTCCCGTCTCTTGGAAGATATTTCCCTGGGTCAGGGGCCGCAATGCTATCTGTTCATGCTCGGCTATGCCGGATGGGGTGCCGGTCAGCTGGAGAATGAACTGATGGACAACAGCTGGTTGACCGTTCCAGCGGACGTGGACGTGCTCTTCCATACCCCGGATGACCAGAAATGGCGCAAGGCGGCCCAAATCTTCGGTATTGATATTTCAACCTTTGGGGATATCATCGGCTACGCCTGAAGGCTGACTGTTCCTGCTTTTTCCCTTTCCTTCTGCCCCCGTCGGTTCACGAGAACCGACATTTTTTTTGCCATGAACGAGAACACCGTACCCGACGTTGCTGATATTTTTGTTTGTGCCCGCTGCGGCTTCTGCTGCCACGGGGAAACCACCGTCTCTCTCGACGAGCGCGATCAGGAGCGGATGATCAAGGCTTTGGGCCTGACCCGTGAACAGACCCAGGCGCGCTACTGGCGGGTCACCGGTTCGGTGGTGCAGATGCAGGTGCGCGACGGCCACTGCATTTTTTTCGACGACCAGGTTGGCTGCACGGTCCATGAGGGCCGCCCCTGGCGATGCCGGCAGTGGCCCCTGCACCCGAGCATGCTCGCCGACGAGGACAACTACCGCACGATCACCGACTCCTGCCCAGGATTGAACAAAGAACTGAGTTACGAGCAGTTCTGTCGTATTTTTCAAGCTCTGCTCGATCTGGGAGAGGGGGGCAAGTTCAGCGGATGAAGGTGCTCATCCCGTTCCTGGGCAAGACCAGGGAAACCTATCTCGATGCCGGTATCCGCGACTATGCCGGCCGGCTCGGCCGTTTTGCCACGGTGGATCTGCCGGTGCTCCGCGAACGCCACCACCGCAAGGAGCCGGACGAGGTGATCAAGGCGGCCGAAGCCGCACAGCTGATGGAACAGGCGGCGGCGGCCCCGCTGCGGGTGGCCCTTGATCCCCAGGGCAAAATTCCGGATTCCGAAGAACTGGCCGCCCTGCTTACCCAATGGGAAGATCAGGGGATCGGCACGGTCTGTTTCCTGATTGGCGGCCATCTTGGGCTGCACCGCCTAGTGCTTGATCAGGCGCACTTGACCCTGTCCCTCTCCCGTCTGACCTTTACCCACGAAATGACCCGCCTGATCCTGTTGGAACAGCTCTACCGGGCCTGGACCATCAAGGCCGGCCACAAGTACCACAAATAACCACCAAACGCACACTACTTCCCCTGTTTGATCCTCGCCTAACCAAACCAGCGGGCCTGCTGCACTTCTGACTTCATAAATCGCGCGCCCTGTGGTACTGATGGAACCCGACAAGGCATTTTTCGCAGAGGCAAGGACGATGGCCAACACAGCTCAACCGCAGGAAGAACAGGCACGGGACCATGCCTTGGTGGTCTTTTGTCCGTCGGTCGAAAGCCTGGCCCCCCTGGCCGAGATCCTGGCCACGATGCTGCATGCGGGCGACGTCCTTCTGCTCCACGGCGAGCTGGGAGCGGGGAAAACCACCCTGACCCAATGGCTCGCCCAGGCACTGGGCGTGGACGAGTCGCAGTATGTGGCCAGCCCTTCCTTTGCCCTGATGCACGAATACCAGGGGCGGCTGCCGATCTTTCACATGGATCTGTACCGGCTCCGCGACGAGGACGATGTCGAGGCCGCCGGATTGCTTGATTGTTTCGAGCGGCAGGGGCTGTGCATCGTCGAGTGGCCGGACCGCCTCGGCACCTTGACCCCGGATGAGCGGCTTGATATTCTGTTGCAGCCTGCGGACTCCGGGGCCCGACGGATTACCCTGACGCCGTGGGGATTCGACTGGAATCAACGCATCCAGCGGATCGCCGCGCGCCTGGCCGCCTAACCACCCAACCCGATGCCGCGATCGGATGCGGCTACGTTGCACGCATCGGTTCCTGCTCGATTAATCACCCATTCACGCACGAGTTCATGAAGAAAAGAATCATCACCCTGCAGCCCTGCAGGAAACAGTACACTTATGATCAAGACAAGGCCTGCTCTCCGGAGGAAACCGTGGCCCGGTTTCAGGAGCGGCTCAAGGCGACCAATCTCGACGTGCTCAAGGAGATCCGCCGCATTGACAACGGCCGCCTCGATATTCCGGTCTATTTCAGCATCTGCGGCGAGGATGCCCGGCGAATCATCGGCAACAAAAAGCAGATGGGCAAGGGCTCGACCCCCGAGCAGTCGCGGGCCAGCGCCTGCATGGAGCTGGGCGAGCGGTTCAGTTTTTTCAGTTTTCTCAAAGAGGAGACCAACTTCATCACCGGCGACTATGCCGCCATGGAAGCGTCCGGGTATCCGGTGCTCCCGATCGAGGTTCTGCTTGATTCGGTCCACGACACCACGCTCTCGCCCGAGATCCTGCGGGTCATGCTCGCTGATCTGCCGTTGCAGTGGACCTGGGCCCTGCGGCTGTCGGACAACCATCCGCTGCTCGTGCCTTTTTCCTGGTTCTACGCCATCAACGAGTTCAACGGCCCCTCGGCTGGCAACACCTATGAAGAGGCGGTCATCCAGGGAATCAGTGAGGTGGTCGAGCGTCATGTCTGCGCCCTGATCACCCGCGACCGCATCCCGACCCCGCAGATCGATCCGGCCTCGATTACCGATCCGGTGGCCCTGGAATTGCTGGCCAAATTCCGCAGATGCGGCATCGAGGTCTTTCTCAATGATTTCTCCCTCGACACCGGTATCCCCACCATCGGTGCCCTAGCCTGGGATCCTGCCACCTTTCCCGAGCAGAGCGAGATCGTCTACACCGCCGGCACCACTCCGGATGCCAACAAGGCCTTGATTCGCGCCCTGACCGAGGTGGCCCAACTGGCCGGCGATTTCAACAGCGGTGCCAACTACGTGGCCAGCGGCCTGCCCAAGCCGCTCAGTTTGGACGAGGTGGGCCATGTGGTGGCCAGCGGCCTGACCACCCGCCTCGAAACGGTGGTGGATCTTAAAGACACGGACATCTTCCAGGAAGTGCGCAACTGCGTGGCCGCCCTGCAACGCAGCAACCTGGAGGTGCTGGTCATCGACACCACCCATCCGGAATTGCGGATTCCCGCCATCTACACCATCATTCCCGGTGCTCACTTCCGTGAACGGGCCATGGGCGGCAACGCGGCCCTGTTCGCCGCCAAACTGGCCTCGGAGCTGCTCGCGGGCGACCGGCTGGACGCCAAGCTGAAGGCCATGCAGGGACTGCTGCCCGAGGCCTACTACCTCCATTTCTACCGGGGGCGTCACCTCTACGACCAGGGGCTGACCGATGGGGCCCTGGTCTGTTTCGACCAGGCCCTGCAACTGGAACCCCGCCAGGAAGACCTGCCCTATCTTTACTCCTATAAAGGGTCCTGCCTGCGCGACCTGGGCCGCTACGACGCGGCGATTGCCGCGCTGGAACAGGGTCTTGGCTATGACGAGGAGCGGCCGGACATCTACAACACCCTCGGCGTCTGCTGCTACAAGATTGGCCGCTACGACCGGGCGGTCGACCATTTCCGGCGGGCGGTGGAGCTCAATCCGGCCTCGGCCATCGACTACGCCAACCTGGCGCTCAATCTGGAGCATCTGGGCGAGCGCGAGCAGGCGATCTGCAACTACGAGATCGCCCTGTCCCAGGATACCTCCATCGCCTTTGCCGCCGAGCGTCTTGCCGGCCTGCTGGCGGAGGCGGCAAGCGGAGGGGAGCGCGCGTGAAATCCCTGCCAGCCCATCCGCACAAAATTCTGGTCCGTTCCACCAACTGGATCGGCGACGCGGTGATGACCACGCCGGCGGTGCGCACCATCCGCGAAAATTTCCCGGACAGTGAGATCACCCTGCTGGTGCACCCCTGGGTCAGCGATGTCTTCCGCTACAGCCCCCGGGTCGATCGGTTGATCATCTATGACAAAAAAGGGCGGCACAAAGGGATACGGGGCATGCTGCAGTTGGCCGGCGAGCTGCGCCAGGAGCAGTTCGACTGCGCCATCCTGCTGCAAAACGCCTTCGAGGCGGCGCTGATCACCCTGATGGCCGGCATCCCGGTGCGCGCCGGCTACACCACCGACGGCCGGGGTCTGCTGCTCACCCACGGGGTGCATAAAATCACCGAACTCAACCGCAAACACGAGATCTACTACTACCAGCGGATCATGCAGGGCTTGGGACTGAAACCCGCCGTCAACGAGCTGGAGCTGTTCATTCCCGGCGAGCAGATCGACGCGGCCAAGGAGCGGCTCGCGCAACGGGGCGGCGAACGATTGGGTGCGGGGCCGTTGCTCGGCTTCAACCCGGGTGCCGCCTTTGGCCCGGCCAAGCGCTGGCCGGCGGAGAAGTATGCCCAACTGGCACGGACGATCTGCGACCGGCTCGATGGATGGATCCTGCTCTTCGGCAGCGAGGCTGACCGGCAGACGGCCGCCGACATCATCGCCCGCGCCGGCAGCGCCGCTTCGCGGATGATCGATCTCACCGGCGCCACCACCCTGATCGAAGCCATGGCCCTGATCGGCGAGTGCGACGTGTTCGTCACCAACGATTCCGGCCTGATGCATGTGGCTGCCGCCCTCCACACCCCGCTGGTGGCCATCTTCGGCTCCACCGACCACATCGCCACCGGCCCCTATGCCGACAATGCGGTGGTGATCCGCAAACCGTTGCCCTGCAGCCCCTGCAAGAAGACCCATTGTCCGGAAAAGCATTTCCGCTGCATGAAGCTGATCGACAGCGACGAGGTCTTCGCCGCGGTCGAGGGCATTCTCAAGGAGTCCTGATGAGCGCCCCACCTTCCTCGCCGGGCGGTGTTTCCACTCGCCAGCCGGCGGTGTTTCTTGATCGCGACGGCACCATCAACGAGCAGATGGGCTACATCAACCACATCAGCCGTTTTCATCTCCTGCCGGGGGTGGGCCAGGCCATCCGCCGTCTCAATGAATATGGCCTGCCGGTGCTGGTGGTGACCAATCAGTCCGGGCTGGCGCGCGGCTACTTTCCCGAATCGCTGCTCGACGAGGTGCATGCGGAGATGCGCCGCCAACTCGCTTTACAGGGCGCGCACATCGACGGCCTCTACATCTGCCCCCACCATCCCGAGGCCAAGGAAGAACGGTTCCGGTTGACCTGCACTTGCCGTAAACCCCGAACGGGCTTGCTCGAACAGGCGGCGGCTGAAAGGCATCTCGATTTGCCGCGCTCCTATGTGGTCGGCGACCGCTGGTCGGATCTGCGTTGCGGGGCGGCGGTTGGGGCCACCACCATCCTGGTGCTGACCGGCTACGGCCGCGGCGATGCCCAGTACATCGGCCCCACCCAAACGGTCCAGCCCGATTTTGTGGCCGAGGATCTGCAAACGGCGGTGCAATGGATTCTCGACCGGGAAAACAACAAGCAAGGGTGAACCGTCAACGCGACGACCCCCTTTTTGATACGTCCACCAACTGAGGAGGAACAGGCTATGCGACGAACGTCAAACCATTTCACCATGATCGCAGCGATCTTCACCATGCTGATCCTGGTGTCCGGATGCGGCTACAACAGCTTGCAACAGAAGGAGGAGGCCGTCTTCAAGGCCTGGGCGGACATCGAGGCGAATCTGCAGCGGCGGGCCGATTTGATCCCCAACCTGGTCGAAACCGTCAAGGGGTATGCGGCCCATGAACAGGCGACCCTGGAAGCGGTGATCAGTGCCCGCGCCAAGGCCACCTCGGTGCAGCTGTCCACCAAGGATTTGAGCAATCCCGCGACCATGCAGCAGCTCCAGGAAGCGCAGGGCGGTTTGAGCTCCGCCCTGGCCCGGTTGATGGTGGTGGCCGAACAGTATCCGGACCTCAAGGCCAATCAGAATTTTCTCGATCTGCAAAACCAGCTGGAAGGCACGGAAAATCGAATCAATGTCTCCCGGCAGCGCTACAATCAGGCGGTCGAAACCTTCAACGCCGCCATCCGCCGATTCCCGGAGAGCCTGACCAACAACCTGCTGCTCCATCTGGAACGCAAGGAGTATTTCAAGGCCGCGCCCGAGTCACGGGAAGCGCCCAAAGTCAAGTTTTAACCCCTCTGCGATCGCCATGACAGCTCGTGAATCCTTCGCCGCCCCCCTGCTGGCCGTTGTGCTGGCGGCTGTCGTTACCCTTCTCTCAGCCCCCCCGGCCCTGGCTCTCGATGTTCCGGTCCTGGCCGGCCGGATCAACGACACCGCGGGGATTCTTGCGCCGCACACCATCAGCCTGCTCGATCATTCCCTGCAGAGCCTGGAGGAACACGAATCCACTCAGATCGTGGTGCTCACCATTCCGAGCCTGAAGGGCGACAGTGTGGAAGGGTATGCCCTCAGGGTCGCGGAACAGTGGCAAATCGGGCAGAAAGGGCTGGATAACGGGGCCCTGCTGCTGGTGGCGGTCAAGGAACGAAAAATCCGCATCGAGGTCGGCTACGGCCTGGAAGGCACCCTGACCGATCTGGTCGCCGGACGGATCATTCGCGAACGGATGGTGCCCGCCTTCCGGCGGGGTGACTACGATCAAGGGGTAAGGGATGGAGTGGCGGCGATGATCGCCGCCGTGCAAGGGGAGTTCGCCGGCACGGAAGCATCGGTTGAACGGGGCGCGTCGCCGGATCCGGGCGGGTTTCTCGTGCTGCTGATCGTCGGCCTGTTGTTCATCGGCAAGGTCTTCCGCTGGCACAAACCGCTGGCCGCTGGTTTGGGCGGGGTGTTCGCGCCCCTGCTCGCCGGAGTGGTGTTTGCCGGCTTGTTCAGTTGGCTGATGGTCCTCCTGCTTATCCCGCTGGGCATGCTTGGCGCCTTGATGGCCACCCTGCTGAGCGGAACGGCTGGCATCCGCCGTTCCGGTGGGACCTTTCCCGGCCTGGGCGGTGGCTTCGGTGAAGGTTTCGGTGGCGGCGGGTTCAGCGGCGGTGGTGGAGGTTTCGGCGGTGGAGGCGCCTCGGGAGGATGGTGACCATGGATACACTTGCGCAACGGTTTTTCAGCACGGAAGAGCAGGAGCAGATCACCCAGGCGGTGCGGGAGATGGAAGGGCAGACCAGCGGCGAGATCGTACCGATGGTGGTTTCAGCCTCCCACAGCTATCCCGAGGCCCAATTGACCGGGGCTGTACTCCTCTCCCTGCCCCTGGCCCTGATCGCTGCCTTTGCCACCAGCAGCCTGCTGTGGTGGCGGGGGGAGGTACTGTGGCTTTTTCTTCTCTTTTTTCTGTGCTTCTTTGCAGGTGCGCGGCTGTTGGTGCGCCATCCGGTCCTGCTGCGTCTGTTTCTCCGCGACGAACGGACCGAAGAAGAGGTTCAACGGGCGGCGCTGGCTCACTTCTACAGCGAAGGGCTGCACCAGACCAGGGATGCCACCGGAGTGCTGATCTACATTTCGGTGTTGGAGCGCCGGGTATGGATCCTTGGCGATCAGGGCATCAACGAACGGCTTGCGCCGCAGACCTGGCAGCACTGCGTGGACGGGTTGGCGCGCGGCATCCGGGAGAAGCGCCAGGCTGCGGCCCTGTACACGGCTATTGCCGAGATTGGGACCCTGCTGCGAGACCATTTTCCGCCCCGAACCGATGACCGCAATGAACTGGGCGACCTGATCATCGTGGATGACCGACCGGCTCGGCGGCAGCTGGTGGTTCGATAGGAGATGGAGCACGCGTCGAACACCGGACACGGGAAGCGGTTTTTCGCCCGATTCCCCGACCGGCCGCTGATCATCGCCCACCGGGGCTACCGTGCCTGTTATCCGGAAAACACCTTGTGCGCCTTTGCCCACAGTCTGGGCCGCTGCGACATGATCGAGCTCGATGTTCAGTTGAGCCGTGATGGCGAGGTGGTGGTCTTCCATGACGACGAGCTGGGGCGGACCAGCAATGGGGCGACCCTGGCCCACGAACTCGGTCTGCCCGCCCTGCGCTTGGGCGACTGGTCCTTGGCCCAGTTGCGCCGCCTCGATGTCGGTTCCTGGTTTTTGGACGCCGATCCCTTTGCCGCCCTGGCCAAGGGACTGGTCAGCCGCGACCAGCTGCTCGGCCTGATGCCGCAGCGCATCCCCATCCTGCGGGAAGTGCTGGCCTGGGCCTCGGCCCACGACTTGCCGCTCAACGTCGAACTCAAGGACAGCGGCCAAGAGGGAAGGAATGAACAGCTGGCTGCGGCGGTGGTGGCAGAAATCCAAGCCTCCGGCACCCGCGACCTGGTGCTGCTTTCCTCGTTCAATCACGATCTGCTTCGGGCCTGCCGCCAACGTGCCCCGGAAATCGCCGTGGCCGCCCTTCAGGAAGAGGGGCATCCGCCGGATATGATTCCCTATCTGCGCGCCCTCGGCGTGCAGGCCTATCATCCCGAAGACACCCTCGTTGATGCCGCCCTGGTTGCCGCCCTGCGCGCCGCCGGTTTGCCGGTCAACGTGTTCACCGTCAACGACCCCGGCCGCCAGCAACAGCTGTTCGCACTCGGGGTCAACGGCATCTTCACCGATTTTCCTGATTCCTGTTCTCGATAACCCCTTTGCCGACCGGCGGCGAAAGGCTGTTCACCGCGAGTGGATGCCGCTGTCTCCGAGACAGGTCTTCTGTCGGTCGGCAAGATTGCGCAGGTAGCGGTCCACCTTGGCCCGACCGATGCGGCCCAGCTCCTGCATCAGAGTGAAGGGAATTTCGTCGAGTCCGTAGCGATCGCACAGCACATCGGTCATGGCGATCCACACATGGCCGGTCATCTCGGCATCGGCCAGGGCGCGATGAAAGGTGCCGTCGGTGAAGATGCCCAGATGGTTGACCAGGGTGGCCAGCTTATGGTTGGGGGATTCGGGAAAGAGGCGGCGGGAGGCGAGCACGGTGCAAGCCATGGGGTTGGACTGGTGGCGGCCGATCAACGCCAGTTCGGCGTCAAGAAAGGCGCGGTCAAAGCCGGCGTTGTGAGCCACCAGGGGCAGATCGCCCATCCAGTCAGCGAACCGGTTCATCACCTCTTCACAGGGCGGGGCGTGGGCAATCAGGTCATTGCTGATGCCGGTGAGACGTTCGATGAACCAGCTGATGGTGAAACCGGGGTTCATCAACGCCTGAAAGCGGTCAACGATCCGGTCGTGCTCGATGCGCACCGCCCCCACCTCGATCGGCCGGTCGCCCCGGTTCGGCGAATGGCCGGTGGTTTCAAAATCAAGAACAATGACGGCAGGGGTGGACATAGACCAGCGGTGAGTGATTGTGGGCAGAGAACGACGAAGAAAGCCAAAAGCGTGCCTGAAGGTTGGCCTGGGTTCCTTCCCCTCGGCGCGGGGAGCCCAGGGACAGCGGGCGCACGACCGTTTCCTGTTTACGCCACCCGTCGGGGGAATGCAAGCATCACCTGGTCAGCAGGCGGAGATTGATCGCCTCGACCCGCAGGCCGTGTGAACCGCGTCGCAGGAGATTGACCGCGCAATGGTCCTGGGGAAGCGCGAACAGGGTACACAACGGCCGGTCCAGCAGACGGGAGAGAATCACCCGATTGACCCCGGCGTGGGCGACGACGAGCAGCGGACCGGGGTGCTCGTCGGCCAGCGCCCGCAAGGCCGGGAGGGCGCGGGCCGCCAGATCGGCGAAACTTTCACCGCCCGGAGGCCGGAAATGTTCCAGATCCTGGCCGCGCTGTTCATAGGCTCCGGGATAGCGGGCCTGGACCTCAGCCACGCTCAGGCCTTCCCAGTCGCCGAGATTGATTTCCGTCAATGCCGCCATCGATTGAATCTCGGCCAGCGGACGGTTGCCGGCCAGTGCGGCGGTGTGCAGCGCCCGTTGCAGGGGCGAGGAAAAGATATGGCTGAAGGTGAGCGCACGGAGCCGCTCGCCCACCATGCGCGCCTGGCGGATGCCCTCTGCATTGAGCGGCAGGTCGGTCTGGCCCAGGAAGCGGCGCGGCGAGGATGTGTCGATCGCGCCGTGGCGAGCAAGAACGATCAGCGACTGCACGGTCGGCCGACGGTCTGCAGAATTTCGGCCACCGGCTGCCCGGCCTCGGCGGCGACGGCCTCGGCCAGGCCCACGGCCAGCTGGTAGCGCTCGCCGATGGCCCGCAATGCCTCGGCATCCTGCCCATAGAGGACCAGTTTTTCCTCGAAACGCTCGCTGAGATCGACCATCCGACTGCCGCGAACCAGCTTGTCGGCCAGATGGACCAGTTCGCGTTCGCCGATGGCCCTCCCCGGCCGCCAATCCAGATCCTTGTGGGCGGCCACTATCTCCGCCGCCCGGGCAAAGCCCAGTTGCCGCAGCCAGCGCGCCCCTTCCTCCTCGTGTTCGGGATGCCCTTTGGCCAGGTCGTGCAGCAGGCCGCTGGCCCGGCACAAATCCGCGTCCAGCTGTTTGCCGCCGTGCCGGTTGACGGCGTTGCACAGGGCAACCGCCACCTCGGCCACCCGCTGGCCGTGGGCCAGCCCCTTGGCCGTCATGGGGTGGATGTGGTCGAGAATGGCGGCACATTCGTCGCTGGCGGGGTATTCCTGGCGATGCAAGGCGTGGCGGGCGGCGAGATAGTCCTCCGGAGTATCCATGTCAAAATGGATGTGGGCATCCGCCACCTGGACCTCCTGCACCATGGCCGGCCGCGCGGCCTCGACCTCTGCCAGGAGGGTGCGCAGGCCGCCCTCGGGTTGCCGCTCCCGCTTGATCAACGGAATCAGTTCAGCGGCGAGCAGGGGCGGATGGCCGCGTCGGCCGGCAAACAGCGGGTAGAAGATGTGCCCGGAGTGCCGGACAAAGGCATCGGCCAGCCGTTTGATGGTGCCGCACCGCACCAGCGGAATGTCCACCGGCAGAAGGAAAAAGCCGCTTGTCCCGTCCCGAAGATCGTGCACCCCGGCGCGGATCGAGCTGTACATGCCGCTGGCGAAATTCGGATTGTGGGCCACCCGCGCGCCGACCCCTCGGGCCATGGCCCCTACCTCCTCGTGCCGATGACCGGTGACCACCACCACCTCGTCAATACCGCACTGGCGGAACAGCTCCACGCACCGTTGCAGCACGGTTTGTTGCCCTTCCGTGGCCAGCGGCAGCAGGGCCTTGAGTTGCCCCATGCGCGAGGAAAACCCGGCCGCGAGGATCAGGGCGCTCAGGCGAGGTGCCATGCCTTGCGGCCGGTGGCCCGCTGATAGATCAGTTCGCCGACGACGGACACCGCGATTTCTTCCGGGGTGTCCGCCTCGATGGCAAGGCCGATGGGGCAGCGCACCTGCTCCAGCTGGGCCTCGGTCACGCCCTTGTCCATCAGCCTGACATAGATGCTGTTGCGTTTCTTGCGGGAGCCGATCATGCCGATGTAGCCGGCCCCGGTCTGCAACGCCTGTTCGAGCACCTCCATGTCGTGCAGGTGGCCGCGGGTGACGATCACCAGATAGGCATCGCGATCAATATCCTCGCCCTGGAAGCAGCCGGCAAACGACGGCAGCACCCTGATCTCGTCGGCCGAGGGAAAACGCTCCTGGTTGGCGAATTCGCTCCGGTCATCCATGACCACCACCCGGAATCCGACCCGGGCCGCGGCCTCGGCGGTGCAGGCGGCCACGTGGCCGGCGCCGATCAGGTAGAGATTGCCGCCGACCGCGAACGAGGCGACCAGATAGCATTGCCCCGCCTGTTCCAGGACGGTGGCCGCCGAGGTGGAAGGCCGGAGCTGCTTGACGGCCGCGAGCAGGGCTTCGGAAACATCGGCGGCGGTTGTTCTGCCCTTGTGATCGACGACAAAGCGCTGTTCACCGTTGTGCGCTTCCAACGGGCTGACCAGAACGGCCCGGCGGCCCGATTCCATGGCCGCGAGCAGGTCGCCGAACACCGCCCGGTTGGACGCATCGGCCCGGATGCATTCCAAACAGAATTCCATCCGTCCGCCGCAGATCATGTCGGTGACGGCGGCATCGCCGTTGGACAGATCAAAGGCATGGCAGCGGGAAACGCCGGTGGCAAAACAGTCTGCCGCTTCCCTGATGGCCGCAGCCTCGACCAGACCGCCGCCAATGGTGCCGGCGATGCGTCCGTCGCGAAAGACGATCATTTTCGCGCCCGCCACCCGGGGAGTGGACCCGGATTGGCTGCACACGGTGGCCAGAACAAGATCCTGACCGCTGTCCAAGGTGGTGCATATTTGCTGAATCAATTTTTTCATGGTGCTTGGTCCTTTCGCTGCTCATGGAGCACGCGTTTAGCGTAATGAATCAATGGTCCGGGAGCAAGGGTCAGCGCAACTTCCACCTCCCGGAGCGCCGGATATCTGGTCAGTTGGTCGGCGGCGGCACGACGCACCGCCTCGCCGTGGCCCGGCAGGGTGGTCAGGCACAGCCGCAGTTGTTCCCCGCCGTGATCGTCGGCGAGGGAGGCCGAGAAATCGAGCAGGCCGGGGAGGGCCAACAGCAGCTCGTCCAACTCGGGCAATGCCAGCTGGCCGCCGCCGCGCAGGGGGCGGACCTGGTTGAAACGTCCCGTCACTCTGTCGAGCCGCCGGATGACGCTGCCGCAGGGGCAGGAACCGGCGAGGAGGCGTCCCCGGTCGCCGGTGCGGTAGCGGATCAGCGGCATGCCGGTGCGGGTCAGGGTGGTGATCACGATCTCGCCCCACTGGCCCGCTGCCAGCGGAGCCGCGGTGCGGGGGTCGATGATCTCCACCAACAGATCGGATTCGCGCAGATGGCAGCCGCAATGGGCCGCGCAGTCCACTCCGCCGCCCAGTCCGGTCTCGACCGTGCCGTAATGGGAAAAGACCTCGCAGCCAAGCAGCTGCCGCAACCCGTGGCACACGCTGTCGGGAATGTAGTCGGAGCAGAGCAGCATCGAGCGGACCGGTGCCAGGTTCAGGCGTAGATGGGCGGCCATCCGCGCCAGGGCCAGCAGTTGCACCGGGAAACCGACCAGGACATCGGGCCGCAGTTCAGCAACCGCATGGGCGGCTGCCTGGGGATCGCTCACCAATCCGAGGAGATGGCTGTTGACCTGCATCCGCTCCAGGGCGCGGGCGAGCAGGTGGCCGGTGGAATCCGGGGTGGTGCCGGGGAGACAGATGGCCACCGTTTGCCCCGGATCGACCATCTGTTCCATGCCCAGGTGAAAAAAGTCCAGGGTTCGCTCCAGATCCTCGGCGGTGAAATACAACCGCTTGGCCGCGCCGGTGGTGCCGGAGCTGTGCAGGGTGACGATCCTGGCCACGTCATCCAGACTGACGCACACCATCTCCGGGCCATGGGCACGCAGATCGGCCTCGGTGGTCAGCGGCAGGGCGTGCAGATCCTCCAGGCCCCGCAGCCGATCGATACCGGCGGCGGTCAATGCGCGGCGGTAAAAGGCGGATCGATCACGGCAAGAGGCAACAAGCGAGCGCAGCCGTTCCGCCTGATAGCGGTCGATGGCGGCCCGCGACAACGGCCGGTTGGTTTCGCCAATGGCCTGGCCGATCAGCTTGTCCAGGGGGGTGGATTTCATGGTTGCACCATGCCCCGATACAGGGGGCGCCCCTGCTGGGAGGTCAGGTTGTAGGCGCAAAAGGGGATGAGAAAACCCTGGGGCGATACCACGTGGATGCAGCAACCGCGCAGCCGTTCGAGATCAAGATTCCACGCGTCCTGAAAGACCATGGCCGAAAGCGAAAAGGTATGGGTGCGGGCCCGGGCGAGGAAGCGGTCGAAATCGTCCTGGGGCCGATCCGTGGCCGAGCAGGCGCAGGCGTCGGCTGGGGCCAGGGCAAGCGCGGGCAGGGACCACTGGCGGGCGGTGAAGCGGACGCTCTTTTCCCGTCCTTCCAGGGCGGTGGGAAGGGATGTCCTGGGCTCGCCGGTGGAACAGCAGGCTGCCTGCCCGCTGCCCAGAGGGGTCAGACGGCCATGCTCCTCGACCAGGAAGGTACCGTGGAAAGAGCACAGTGCATGTTCACAGGCCGGCGGGGCGAAATACTCGGCCAGCAGGGCTCCGTTGCTTTGCGCCTCGATCAGCTCGATCACTTCCGGCAGGGTCAGGCGCTCGGTGTCGGTGGGTGCCTGCGGATAACGGCCAAAATAGCTGATCGGTTGAAAATGCACCCCGCGCACCGTGGGCGCATGGCGGACGGCGTAGTCGATGATCGCCCCCACTTCGTGGGTATTGACCCCCGGAACCAGGGTCGGCACCAGCACCACCCCCAATCCGGCGGCACCGCAGTGATGAATGGTCTGTTCCTTGATGGCGTGCAAATCGCGGCCGCGCAGGGTCTGGTGCGTGGAACGGCTCAGTCCGTCGAATTGGAGAAAGACCGAGGTTAGCCCGGCCTGTTTGAGGGAACGGGCGTAGTCCGGGTTTTCGGCCAGCCGCAGACCATTGGTGTTGAGCTGGATAAAGCCGAACCCCTTGTCCCGGCCCAGGGCGATGATGGCATCGAGATCGTCGCGCATGGTCGGCTCTCCGCCGGACAGCTGGATGTTGCAAGGGCCGGAGGCTTCGAGGATGCGGTCATAGAAGAATTCGATCCGCTCCAGGGAGGGATCGTCGTCCGCGCCGCTGGCGCCGGCGGCGGCGAAACAGACCGGGCAGCGCAGGTTGCACCGGGCGGTGATTTCGATCAGGGCGGTGCAGGTATGCTGCCCATGGTCCGGACAGAGGCCGCAGTCATGGGGGCAGCCGGCGGCAACGGCCGTTAAGGGCCGGCGGGGTGCGGAGGGTTTTTTCGGTCGCAGCCAGGTGGCAAACGGAACAGCACCCCGCCAAATCACCGTGCGGAAGGTGCCGTGATCCGGGCACTCCTTGACCAGGTAGACGGCGTCGCCCTGCTGTTCACGGATCGCCGCCACCCGTTTGAGACAGACCGGGCAGAGGCTGGCGGTCGACGACAGCAGTTCGATGGTGCGCTCAGCCCCCATGGATCTGCTCCCGGGGCAGGCTGGGGTCGATGTTGTGCTCGGTCAGGAGGGCAAGCAGGGTTTCGCGGGCACGGATCATGATGTCGCCGCAGACTTCCGGCTTGCGTCCCCCCTGATAGGCGACGATGTCATCGCAGCGGATTCCTCCCCAGGCAGTGGCGCCTTGCTTGAACCAGTCCATGAACTGGGCGAGCATCAGGGGATAGCAGTCCAGGGGGTGTTCGGCAACGCTGCCCTTGGCCGTGTACAAGGCAATGATGCAGGCTGCGGCGCTGGCCACGCCGCACAGCTCGCCGCTGCCCGCGCCTTCGCACAATCCGGCCATGGCCCGAACCAGGGGAATGTTGTCCTCGCCCATGTCTTCGAGGGTGAGTTGGATCATGATCTGGCTGCAGCAGAATCCCTGTCCAGCCAGTTGCATGATGCGCAGCGCGGTTTCATCCATGGAAGGCCCCCTTGTCGGCGATCAGCGCATAGTAGCCCAGCGGCGCCGTGGCCAGGGCGCAGGCCGTGGTGCGGGCGGCGGTCGTATCCATGAACAGCGACCAGAACTGTTCCAGGCTGCCGTGGGAAAAAATGATCTGTCCGGCCAGTTGCTTGAGCAGGTCACTGCGGTCGCGGAGCAGGGCGAGGGAAAATCCGGCCTGGTGCAAGCCGCTGGTGATCGTCTCCAGGGGCAGGGCCTGGGCGATGCAACTCTTCAGGGGCGGCAGCTGCGGCCGCTGGGAATGCTTGCAATAGATGTCGGTGAGGAGCAACGAGCCGCCCGGCCGCAGCACCCGATGCATTTCCTTGAGGCTGGCCTGCGGGTTGTCGGTCAGCGACAGCGCGCATTCGCAGAGCACGGCGTCGAAGGCGGCATCCGCGCAGGGAAGGGCAGCGGCTGTTCCCTGGTGGAGGGTCGCGGCGGGCGCCCGGAGGGCGGCCTTGTCGAGCATGAAGGCCGAGGGGTCAAGACCGCTGGCATCCAGGGCGAATTCGTCCGCCATCAGCGCCAGGCTGTGCCCGGGACCACAGCCGATATCGAGCACCCGAGCACCCGGAGGCAGACGGCAGAAACCGAGCAGTTCCCTGGTCAGCTCCAGGCCCCCCGGCCGCAGGGTGCCGCCGGTCAGGGCGGACAACGGTTCCTGTTCGTACAGGGGAACAGAGGGGGAGGCCGGGCAGGAACGGATCGCGTTCATCTCATTTGTCCTCCAGCAGTTGTTCGACTTCCAGCATCTTGCCCATGGCCAGGCTTTCCGGCACGAGAACGAAGCCGCATTGCGGGCAGGCCATGAGTTCGACATTGAACACGGAATGGAGATAACGGACATTGACCTTGGCCGGCTGCAGCGGTTGATGGCACGCCGCACACTGCCAATCCGTGGCCTCGATAAAGGAAAAGGTGCTCATGGGGTCTCCTGGGGCAGGTGCATGCGGTGGCTGTAGCCGTTGTGCAGGATGTAGCCCGCCGCGGTCGGCTCGTATTCGATCCAATAGGTCACCCGTACCGGCTTGAGGCAGGCCAGGCGATGCTGGTTGGCCGGGTTGATCAGGTACCTGCCCGTGGCCTCGGCGTGATGAATCACCTTCCGCGCTTCGTCCTCAAGGATGTGGCGGCTGTTGAGCCGATCCATCACCTCCGGGCTGACCAGCAGGGAAAGGGCGGTGTGCTCGGGCCGGGAGGCGGCGGTTTCTCCCCACAGGTCGGTCAGCAACTGCTCCTTCAGCCGGACTCGGTTCTCGTGCCGCAGGGAAAAGCCGGGATTGGCCCGGCCCAGGGGATCGCTGCCGTCGGACGCGGCAAAGAGATAGTCAAGCAGGTGGGCCACCGGCCGCCCGGCAGCGGCCAGATTGTCGCGGCACATGGCGCAATAGGCCAGGCCGCACTGTTCGCTCCGCTCCGCCTTGACCAGGGCGGCCTTGCGGCCGAGCTGCTGGTCGGCGAACTGCATCAGGCCGCCATAGCCGCAGCAGTCGGCCAGTTCGCCGTTGTAGGCGTGCTCGACAATCGGGAGGCCGAGCTTGGCGCAAAGGCTGCGCACGCTGGCGCGCATCGCCTGCTGCCGCCGGGCGGTGCAGGGATCGTGCAGGGCCAGCGGTGCGGTCGGCGTGGCGGGAAGGTCGGTCGGCAGTTCCAGGCCGTCGAGCACCTCCCACAGAGAAATGGTTTCGATGTCCGCGGTAAATTCCTTGAACACGGACAGACAACTGGAACAGGCGACGATCACCCTCGGCCGTCCCAATCGTTCGATCTCGGTCTTGAAGTGGTGCAGGGTCTGCTGGAACACTTGCCGCTGTCCGGCCCAATGGGCCGGGATGCCGCAGCAGTCGAGCATCAGGCCGACGCCGCCTTCCAGGAGCGAGGCCAGCAGGTCGTAGGTTTTTTTGACCGTCTCGGGGGCTGATCCGGCCAGCTGGCAGCCGGGATAGAAGAGATGGCGGCTGGCGTTGGTTCCCGGCTGGTGACGACTGAGGCGGCAATACTCGCTTTGGCTGAAACGCATGTCTTCCAGGGCGAAATCATGCGGCGACGGCGGCATGTGATTGCTGTCGACCATGTCCTGCCGGGCGGCGCGGCACACTTCGGCCACGGGAAAATCGTTGGGACAGATCACCGTGCACTGGCCGCAGAGGCTGCAGGCATTGATCATCCGGTTGGCGTTGCGGGTGCCCTGGACAATGGCCTGATTGTTGTACATCTTGCGCACCAGGGTCTTGGGATATTCGTTGTACTGCCGCAGATAGACGCACTGTTTGACGCATTCCATGCACTCGCAGCGGATGCAGCGGCTGGCCTCGGCCCGCGCCTCGGCAGCCGTGTAGCCGCTGTCCGGGTTGGCCGGAACGATTGCGGCCAGCGACGCATGACCGGTGGTGACGGTCACCATGCGGGTGGTGCAGCTGCCTTCCTTGTCGCGCTGGGCGGTGAGCGAAACCTTCTGCAGGAAGCGTTCGATCGACAACGCGGCCCGGCGGCCGTTTTCAACCTGCTGGATAACCGAAAAAGGATTGCCGGCCTCGGTGCCGCCGCCGGCAAAACAGCCGTCGCGGCCAAGGGCGAGGGTCAGGGGATCGGGGACACCCTGCGGCAAGGGAAGCAGGGCCGGGTCAACATCGTCCCAATCGAAATACACCGCGTCGGCGTGGCCGATCAGGGCCTCGATGGCCTGCGGATCAAGGGAAGTTGCGGTGCGCAGCACAACGCCGTATCCGGCAAGGGTGGCTGCGGCTTGGGCAAGCGCATCGTTTGGCAGTGTCGATTCGGGCAGACGGCAGAGGCTGCCGCCAAGCGTGGCGCTGCCGGTGATCAGGGTGGTCGCCCGTCCCTTTCGCATGAGGTCGAGGGCGGCGGTCATACCCGAGAGGCCAGCGCCAATGATGGTCACCGCACCCTGTTTGGCGGGAAGTTTCGGCAGTTTGACCATGGTCTGGGTGGTGCTGACACAGTATTGTTCCAGCCTGCCGATGGCGAGCGGATCGCCGATTTCGCCGCGTTTGCAGAAAGGCCGGCAGGGCTGATCGCAGAGGCGGCCGACGATTTCCGGAAACGGCATGGTCCGGTCGAGGATTTTGCGGGCGTCGCGCACGTTGCCGTTGGCCAGGCAGGCCATGAAGGCGCGGACATCGACGTGAATGGGACAGGCGGCCGTGCAGAATGGCTGTTCTTCCTGGATGCAACGGGATTCGAGTTCTCTGAGCTGCGGTTGATCCATGGCAAAAGGGGAGCGTCTGGAGTGATGAACCGGAAAGGGGAGGCAGGAGGTACATTTCCCGACCTCCCCCTATTTAACCAGCTAACGGATGAGACAACACCTTATTTGGGCATGGCGGCCAGCACCTTCTCCGGCAGGGCCGGGAGGTGACGGATGCGTGCGCCGCAGGCGTTGTAGATACCGTTGATCACCGCGGCGTGCGGCGCGGTCAACGGCATCTCGCCCACGCCGGAAGCGCCAAAGGGGCCGTCCGGGCGCGGGGTTTCCACATAGAGGATCTCCATGTTGTCCGGGATCTGCTTGATGTACGGGAAACCGGCTCCGGCAAGCGTCGAGTGCTTCTTGATGTCCTCGAAGTCCTCGGTCAGCGCCAAACCGATACCCTGGGCCAGACCGCCGTAAATCTGGCCGTCGACCACCAGCTTGTTGACCACCTTGCCGACATCGGCCACGCAGACCATGCTTTCCACCGTGGTCTTGCCGGTGGCTTTTTCCACGGCCACCTCGGCCATGAACAGACCATACATGTAGCAGCAAAACGGCTTGCCCTGACCGTTGGCGTCGCAGTCATTGGCCGGTGCCGTCCATTTGCCGCGCACCTTGGTCGGAAGACCTTCGGCCACCATCTCCTCATAGGTCCGGTAGCTGCCGTTGGCCTTTTTCATCGACTTGATCAGATCCTCGCAGGCCACCCGGATCGACTGGCCGACCACCACCTGACTGCGGCTGCCGCCGGCAGGACCGGAGTTGGGGCACTTGCTGGTGTCGTTCATTACCAGCTTGATCTGGTTGACGGAAAGCGCCAGTGGCCGCAGGGCCTCGTGGGCGGTGGCCAGGGTTCCCATGTCCGCGCCTTGGCCATGATCCTCCCAGGCGTTGTAGACGGTCACCGTGCCGTCGGGATGCAGCTCGACATCGGTTTCGGCGGTGTCGGGGCCATCCAGACCGGCACCGTAGATGCCGATGGCCACGCCGACGCCTTTCTTGACGGCATCGGTGGATTCCGCCGCCACCCGTTTCTTGGCCGCCTCATATTTGGGCCGCAGCTTGTCGATCATCTCCGGCAGTGAATACACTTCCGGGTCCTGGCCGGTGGGGGTGGTCGCTCCTTGGCGGTAGACGTTCTTATAGCGCAGTTCGAGCGGGTCCATGCCCAGTTTCTCGGCCAGTTCGTCCATCAACACCTCGGAGGGGAACTCGGCCTCGGGTGCGCCGTAGCCACGGAAGGCGGCGCCCCAGGCATGGTTGGTGCATACGGTGCGGCCTTCGCCACGGATGTTGGCGATATCGTATCCGGCACCGATGTACTGGGCGCCACGCAGGGTCAGCAGGTCACCGAACTCGGAGTAGGGACCGTGATCCACCGACCAGTCGGTTTCCATGCCCAGCAGTTTGCCGTCCTTGCTCGCCGCGTACCGCACCGTGGTCCAGAAGGGCGAACGCTTGCCGGTGTAGATCTGCTGCTGCGCATAATCGTAACACAGGTAGACCGGGCGGTTGGTGGCCATGGCGGCCGCACCCACCAGGGCTTCCATGGTCGGGCTGAATTTGTAGCCAAAGGTGCCGCCGGTGTTGTTCTGGATCAGAACCAGGTTCTCCGGTTCCACGCCCAAACCGGGGGCAATCATGTACAGGTGGAGATGGATGCCGATGGACTTGGAGTGGATGACCAGCTTGCCGTTGTCGTCATGGTAGGCATAACCGACATCCGGTTCGATCGGCAGATGGGGTTGACGGCTGGTGTAGTAATCGCCCTCGACCACCACGTCGGCCTTGTCGAAGACGGGCTTGGTGTCCTCGCCCTTGGCGATCTTCTGGATGTAGTAGATGTTGGGGGTACCGGGATGGATCTCGATCGCATCCGGTTCCATGGCCGCCGGCGCGCTCATGTAGGCGGGCAGTTCTTCCAGCTCGACCTTGACTTTCTTGGCCGCGGCCTTGGCGTTCTTCTCGGTGTCGGCGCAGACAATGGCCAGGGCGTCGCCATACTGGAACACCTTGGTGTCGCACAGGATCGGGCGATCCCAGCCATCCCCCTTGTTGGTGGGGAAGGTGATCAAACCGGTGATCCGGTTCTTGCCCTTGATGTCCTTGTGGGTGACCACCTTGAACACGCCGGGCATCTTCTCGGCCTCGGAGGTGTCGATGGAGAGAATGTTGGCATGCGAAACCTCGGCCTGAACCAAGGCCAGGTGGAGGGTGTTTTCCGGAAGCTGGAGGGCGGAGTCCGCACCGAAATCCCAGGTGCCGGTCACCTTGGCGGCAGCGCTGGGGCGCGGCATGCTGGTGCCCAGGACCTTGCCGTCCGCGGGTATCTTGTAGGCCAGATCCTGCATGCTGATCTCGCCTTTGAGCACCCGCACCGCGTCACGGACCGCGTCGACCAGCATCTTGTAGCCGGTGCAGCGGCAGGCGTTTTTATATTTCTGGAACCATTCGCGAATTTCTTCGCGGGACGGATCGGGATTGGCATCGATCAGGGCCTTGGCCGAAACGATGAAGCCCGGGGTACAAAAACCGCACTGGGCGCCGCCGTGCACCATCCAGGCCATTTGCAGGGCATGGAGATCCTGGGGGGTGCCGATACCCTCGATGGTGGTAATGGCCGCGCCGTCGGGAACGCGTTCCATCTTGGTGATGCAGGAGCGGATCAGTTTGCCGTCCATGATCACATTACAGGCGCCGCACTGTCCCTTGCCGCAACCGACCTTGGTGCCGGTGAGGCGCAGGTTCTTGCGGATAACGTCGGACAGCAGGTCAGCACCCTCGGTGACCACCGACCGCTCGATCCCGTTGACGTACAATGTTTTTTTCTGCATGAGGTACTCCCATGAAAGTTTGAGATAAATCAACGCGGCCTTGCCGCATGGTGTGAAATCAGGCCGAATGACGACCCCGCGGAAGGGGGGCCCGGCAGAGCCGTCCAATTCAGCCCGACAAACGGATACACGACACGCAACCAGACAGCCTGGGCCGCGTACCCCGCTTGCATTCTTGCCGTTTTGCGGATCAGAGGCGCAGGGTCACAAGGAGTAAAGGCCCTGCGCCTCCTTTCCGGTGGAAACGTGAAACGCGGGACGCGAAACCGCGCCCCGCAACGCCAACCACAGCGTAACTTGGGTGAAGAATGCCG